>Ga0214919_10001111_pt1 | contig 45203 bp, 47 predicted proteins | sample LL1503_MetaG_FD_177994 | JGI IMG/M metagenome (GOLD analysis project Ga0214919, IMG submission 177994) | Freshwater microbial communities from Lake Lanier, Atlanta, Georgia, United States - LL-1503 | ecosystem: Environmental > Aquatic > Freshwater > Lake | place: USA: Georgia | collected... | reverse complement strand
TTTACTTGATGTGGAGTTTTAATGGATTTTAGTAGATTTTCTTGTTTAGCTGGGCTATTTCGCTTAGAATCATTGTCAACATAATCTTTTTCTTTATCATCTCTTCCCCCCCCATTTACACTTTGTAGATCATTATTTTTGACATTATTTACTTGATGTGGAGTTTTAATGGATTTTAGTAGATTTTCTTGTTTAGCTGAGCCAGCTGATGCAGTTTTAATCTTTTTTTTATCAGCTTTCTTATTTACTTGAGATGAAGTATTTTGATTAATATTGTTTGACATTACCATGTCTTTTAATTTTGAAACTCCACTGTGAATCATTTCAGCGGGATTTGCAATATCTTTAGATGTTATTGATGCATTTACACCAATTGCAGAACCTATGCCTTTCGTTACAGATCCAACACTTCCATCAAATATTTTATCAAACAATCCTTCTCCAAATTTATTATCTCCGTCTCCACCAAATATACTAGATGTAAACGAATTAACAAATGCAGATGATTGACTTCCGACATATACAACAAATAACATCATTGCTAAATTTGTTATCACCGTAGATGCGTCCATATTTGCTTTTACATACCAAGAGCTAAATGAGAAGAAGTACAAATCTATTAATGTATCAAAACATACTTCGTAGTCTAATAACCTTTTTATGAATTTCATAATTAACCCTAGCACTAAAGTAAATATTAAAATATTCATCATTCCTGTAATATTTTTATTAATCAGTCCTTGAATTATTTTATCAAAGTTGGCTTTAAATTTGGTGCTATATAGTAATCCAATTGTTGCAAATGGCATAAGTGCAAAATATATTCCAATGGTTAATGTAGACAACATAACAATTGATACAGATCTAAATAAAAATATTACCACAACAATTAATGCACATATAATAATACTTGGAAAGAATATAAAGATTCCACTTTTATTAAACATTGCTAATAGTTTTGCAAATAGCACATCACTGAATAAATCTTGAAATACTCCATCAAATGAAGCAAATGGATTTGTTGGATTGATAATACTAGAGGAAATACCATTAACTTTTAACACTCCATTGATCAATACACCAGTTATTCCACTTGCGGAATCTAAAAATATTGGCACCATAAATTCATCAAGAAAATCATAATTATTTGGATCTAATGACCATAATCCAAATCCAATATGTAAAAATTTGTTTATAATATCTTTAGTGCTTATAGCTTCTGTTGCCATTAATAGACCATATCCATAAAAGACTAAAGATGTTATTAAAATTGTATATGCTATAGCTTGAAACCCTGGATGAGTTAATATTGCATTTCTGAGTTGTATAATCAAGCCATCTCTTTCTAAATGTCCATCGTGTATACCAAAAACTTTTTGGCTCATTATAGCTTCCCAAATATAATTAAATATACCTTGCTGTTTAGATGTATCTGCATATCTTGCACCTCTTCTAAATTGTAAAGCAATGCTACCCTCATTGTCATCATAATTTATATCAGATAATGTGAAGTAAATTTTCTGTCCTTCTTTTGGGTATCCAAATTCACATAAACTTGGCGATGGTGTTTTATTATTTTTTTCAATATCATCACTTAAATTAGTACTTACACAAGAATCACTTGTGTGAAATTGTATATAATTTGTTTTTGCTTGATCAACAAATGTTAACCAATCAGACGATGATAAATCACTATAATTATTTAACCCTTCTAATATCTTCGTATAATCATAATCTGTTGTTGGTAATGTAAATGGCATGCTAAAAGTTTCTCTTACTCCATATTTATTATATGCAATTTGATATTGACTTGAATCTTTTAAGCTTTTTTCAACCCTACCAACCCTTTTGTTTGCAATATGATATGCTATATCATCATTTCCTAATCTCATATAAACTCCATATCCATTTTCCATAGCACATGTAGTCGCACTATTACTTGCATTGATTATATCATTATAGATCTTGTCATAAGTGATACATCCATTTGGTAATTTAGAAACTGTGCTTGCATCAGGAAGATGATAGTCATTAATATATGCACTTTGCTGAGTTAAGCTTACATTTGAGGAGCATGTTGTTTTAAAGTATCTATTTAATGGATTTAATGCAAATACTGCAGTCTCTGAATATTTACAATTACCAGTTACTGGGTCATTACCTGTAGTGCAAGTTTCATTGGTGTATAAATTATCGCTCATTTCACAAATTTGAGGTACGAATTCATATTTAGAATCGCCATTTGGCGCTTTTATTTCTTTAACATTGGTTGATGTAAAATCTTTGCCCCAAGGATACCATAAACCAGATGCATATAATTCTATCATATCTCCAGTTGTGATTAGTCCAGAATCTATCCATTCAGGATTTGGTCCAACGAATTGAAAATCAGCAATATCTACACCACTTCCCCCCCCTTTAACCCTTGATACATCAAAAGAAAATGAAATATTTCTGCCAAATTCAGATGCACCGTAGCAAACACCAACATTATCTTTTTTAACACCCTCAGTAAAAAACAATATTACAAATGCTAAAATAAAAAAAATAAAGCAATAAATTAAGAATTTCGAAAGTCGCTTCAAATGATGTGTGATGCTTTTTTTTATTAAATCTTTTTCTTTAGATTGGCTGTTGTCTGAAGCTCTTTTTTTTTGTACATCTTTATTTTGTTTGTTTTCTTCGGGCATAATTTATATTAAAATAAACAAAGCCCATGTTTTTTAAAATAGTATATCATGGATTTAATCATTAATATGGTCATTTTAAAATTTTTATGGCTTTCTCTTTTCCAAATATGTATTATTTTTGCATTTGGATTGTAAATAATTTTACCAATTTTCCAAATTCTGCGACATAAATCAGCATCTTCCATATAAAGGAAAAATTTATCATCAAAGCCATTTATTCTTTCAAATACATCACTTCTTATAAAATAAAAACAACCAGATGCAAATGGAACTTCGCATATTTTATCATATCCAATATCCATTCTTATATATTTATTATATCTTTTTTTCAACATTGATAAATTGGTAATAATTTCTGGCAAAAATCTACGAATTAACATGTCAAAAATATTTGGGTGATTTTTATTCAGGGGTTGCAAAGTTAAATCTTTATTTAATATTTTTGGTACAACCATTGAAATATTTTTATTATTATCTAAATAATTTTTTAATATATCAAGACAATTACTAGATATTAAAACATCTGGATTTAATATTATATGAAATTCTCCAAGTATGTTATTTTCTTTTAAATATTGAAATCCTGCATTATGTCCAAATCCAAAACCTTTATTGTCATTTAATTTTAAATAAAATACCTTATTATTATATTTGTAATGTGTAATTAATTTAATTAAAATATTATTTTTTGAATTATTGTCAATTAAAATAATGTAATTTCCATTATTTATAAAAAAACTGTCTATACAGCCACATACCTCTTGAAAATCAGAATTATATAACACAATTCCCGCAGAAATTTTAACCTGATATTGCTTTTGCACCGGATATTACATCAATTAAATCATTTGTAATTTTTGTTTGTCTTATTTTATTTCCATCTAAAGTTAATTTATCTATCATCTTTTTACTATTTTTTGTGGCACTATCCATTGCCAGCATTCTTGATGCTATTTCACTTATTTTTGCATTTGAAACACAATAATTTAAAGTTCCTTTTAATATTAAAGATGATACGCATTCCAGTATCAATTCGGATTCTTGTTCAACTGGAAATGTATTATCATGAGAATTTTTTACAATATTTAAAGGAAATGAATTATATATTTTAACTTCATTGTGCATAATTGAATTAAAGTGAGTATAGAGTATGTCAATTTTGCTAAGTTTATGTAATGTAATAAAGTTTTCTATTTTTTCATAATAATTATTTTCGCAGGAGATAATATTAAAATCTGAATGATGTCTTATTAAATAATCATTTATTTTTTTACCAATAGTGATTATTATAAGATTATTTTTATCAAATTCGTAAATATATTGCTCAATTTTTTTTTCTAAAGTTGAATTAATGCCACCACATAAGCCTTTATCAGGCGATATAGCTATTAATAAAGTTTTTTCACCTTCAAACCCTTTAAAAATATTATTTTCTTTTATATTTAAAGTAACTCCATCTTGACAGAAAGAAACTTTGTGATATAATTCTGTAATTTGATTATAGTAATCTATAGATAAATTTAAAATCTTTTTTTGCCCACGTAAATTAGTTGACGCAATAAGCTCCATGGCTTTTGTTATTTTATTTGTAGATTTAAGGCTTTTAATCCTATCTTTAATTTGCTTTAACTTGCCAGACACAAATAAAAAAAGACACTCGTCAATGTAAAACAAACAAATGCTTTATTGTCAAGACAGAATTATATAAAATAACTGGATTTTTATAAAAATTATTAAAACATATAAAAAAAGATGTAAAAAAATATGAAATCAAAAAATAAAATATTTTCTTTTGATATAGAAACCATTCCAAATTTACATGCAGGAAGAGTTTTACTTGGAATGGAGGGTGAAAAAGATGATGATATTGTACATTCCGCCCTTACACAATACCATATAGATAATGCAAATGGAAATTCTTTTTTACGTCAACCATTTTGGAGTGTAGCTTGCATAAGTTATATAGAGGCAGATTGTATTGAAGATAGAGATGGAATTTGGTATCAAGTAAGCAATATAAAAAGTGCTGGAGATGTAAAATCAAGTGAAAAAGATTTAATTTTAGGTTTTAGTAATTATTGTTTAAAAAATAGACCAAGATTAGTAACTTTTAATGGGAAAATTTTTGATATACCAGTTTTAAAATATCGTGCCATGTATTATGAGATACAATTTTCTTGGTTTTATCAACAAACTTCACAGTATGATAAAGGTTACGCTGATAAGTGGGGTGATAAAGATAATTTTGATTTAATAGATTTTTATAAACCAGCAAGCGGAGGCTTAAAAATGTCTGAATTATGCTCTGCATTTGGAATTCCAGCAAAAACAACTACAAATGGTTCTCAGGTGTACGATATGTATAAAGACGGCAAGATATCTGAAATTCGAAATTATTGCGAAGAAGATGCTTTGGCTACATTTATATTATTTGTAATAAGTGAGTATCATAAGGGATTAATTAATAAAGATGGATACGAAAAATCTCTTATTTCGTTATTTAAAAAAATAGATGAAGATAGAATATTACATCTTATAGATTTTGTAAAACTTGCAAAACAAAGCCCAATTCTTGGAAAATTTATTGATATAAAAAATGATAGTTTATTATGATTGGAATATCTTTTAGTGAAATATTAGTTATTATTTTTATTGCATGTGTATTTACCAAACCAAGTGAATTATGTGAAAACATAGCCAATTTAATGAATATTATTGAAAAATTAAAAGCAGATGGAAGAGAATTTGCCAATAAAGCCATTGGCATGAAATTAAATCAAGATTCAAATTATCTTGAGCAAATATATAATGATATTTTAACCAAGCCAAATATTGTAGATATAGATAAACATAGTGCAATAAATCATAATAATGTCTCATACAATAGTGAATATCTTAATACAGATTATTTTCCACATAATGAGGTATCACCTGAATCTGATGAATATAGTGAAGATTTTGAAAAATATATTTTACAAATGCAAGACGAAGGTGATAGTGAAATTATAAAAAATGATATAATTAAAGATAAAACAATTCTTAAAACACAAAATATTGAGAACAGTAAACCTTGTGAATCTAATTTAGATTTATTTTCTGATTTTGGGGGATTTGAAGAAGAAAAAGAAGGCGAAAATATTGAGAGACATTTGGAATTATTCCATACACTGGATAATGAAAATGACGAAGGAATTAAAGTTAATCAAATGTTAAATTATAAAATTAACAATAAAAAGAATAAAAATTAATAAAGTATAAATTCCAGATCTAATTTTTGTTTTTATCATTACAAAATATCCAACCCCATCTTGCATTAATATCTGTATATTTGTTTTATCATCAAATAGATTTAATTTTGATAAAATTTTCCCAGTTTTTGTATTTTTTATAATTACATAACCTTTATTCAAAATTTTATTATGATCATAATTTTCTATAAGCCCATTAATTTGCTTTAAATTATAATATTTATTCTGTATTTGCAAATTTATTTTTTGACTAATATTTTCAAAAGTTTGCAATATTTGCTTTTTATGAAAATCAATATTTTCAATTATATTGTTTTTATTGGAAATTGATATTTCTAGTATATTTTGGCTATATTGTTTGTGAATAGTATTTACTGTATTTGCTATTTTCCACATTTGTTTATTGATTGAAAAATTTATTTTATTTTGAATCATATTTTTCGATATTAAAATAGAATTTATCTGTATAGTTTTTGTATTTAATTCATAATTAATAACTTTATTTACAGACTGTTGAATGACTAATATCATATTGTGATTTTCATGTAGTAAGGAGTTAATTTTGCGAGAGATTTGTAATAAAATAAATTTTATATCTTGATTAAATTTGACCACTTGTGCTTGAGTGTAATTTATTTGTAAAGTTATTTTTGATATACAATTATTTAATTCCTTCTCTTTTATAAAAATTAAATTTATAAAATTTGTACAAACATTGAAAATATTTTCTATAAAAGATTCAGCATTATTTAGTTGCTGCATTGCATACTGGGTTGAAAGATTATGATAATTATTTATAGCAATTATAATATCATGTTTTTTTGGCACTATCATTTCGGCCACTGAAGTTGGGGTTGGGGCTCTAAAATCTGCAACGAAATCACATAAAGTATAATCAACTTCATGCCCAACTGCTGATATAATTGGTATTTTACATGCAAAAATATTTTTTATTAAATCTTCATCATTAAAGCAAAATAAATCTTCAAAAGACCCTCCACCTCTTGCAATTATTATAATATCAACAGTATTTTTATTAAAATAATCAATTCCTGAAATAATATCTCTGACTGCATCATGCCCTTGAACTAAGGAATTATAAATTAAAACATTAACTGGAAATCTTTCTTCAAGCTTTACTAAAATATCATGTATAACTGCACCATTTTCGGATGTAATAATGCCAATTTTTTGTGGAAGTTTTGGTAAAATATTTTTATGTTTTTGATCAAATATGCCACTTTTTGCAAGTCTATTTTTTCTTTCTTCAAGCATTAGCATCATTGTTCCAAGGCCGTCAAATTTAATATTTTCTACTTTAATTTGATAAATAGACCTTGATTCATAACAATCTAGTTTACCGTAAATTGTAACATTCATTCCATTTTCAAGATTTATATTAATTTTTCTAACAATGCCAGCAAAGCAAACTGCAAATATAGTTGCACTTTCATCTTTTAATCCAAAATAAACATGCCCAAGAGATGATGAGGAAAAATTTACAATTTCTCCACGTACTGCAACTATACCAAAGGTTTTAATTAAAGTTCCTGCAATAGCAGATGATATATCGCTAACTGACCAAATTGGAATCCCTTTTTTATTAGACACAATTTTTACAAACATTTACATTAAGATGATATTTATCAAAATAAAAGTAAATCTATATTCATAAAAAACTTGATTGATATTTTTTTATAAACAGAATTGTTATAATTATTTGTATGTATGGCAAATTTGTTATTTTATTTTTTTGGATTTACAATGCTTATGTTTGCACTGTTTTCTCAAATTTTCTCAAATCAAGTACATAGAGTTTTATCCTTAATAGGATGTTTTTTTTGTGCAGCAATTTTATGTATTATGTTAAATGCTGAATTTATTGCAACCATGTTGATTATAGTTTATATGGGAGCCATTGCTATGTTATTTTTATTTGTTATTATGATTATAGGATCAAATGATGAAAAAGAGATAAATAAAGATTATAGTAAATACCTCTATATCGTAATAAGCATTGTATTCGCATCAAGCATTGCCTTTATTTTTGGAAGTAATCTTAATAGTGGTCATTTAATTGAGACATCAGATACTTCAATTTATGCACTTGGAAAATTATTATATGAAAAATATGCCACTAATTTATTTTTTACAGGTTTGGCACTGTTAGCTGGATTAATTGGTGCAATATTATTAACCATTGAATATAAACACACAAGGCTTATTGTTAAATCCAATAATAAAAAAACTACAGATTTGGTATATCCAACTATAAAATCTGGTATAGATATATAAATATATGAATCAACATATTACTCATATTAGTAAAAAAACTTTTTGGCAAAAATATTGGCACTATTTTGCATCTATAGCTTCGACTTTTATATCACTGGGATTTATACAAGATGCAATTATTGTTATTCAATTTTTATCTATTTTTGATATTTCCTTAATATCATATTTAATTTTCAGTGAACATAAAAGATTTAATATAGTATATATTGTCTTAATTTCCATTTTGCATGAATCTTTCATGGATTCAATTTATGGAATATGCATGATATCTTATTTAGCTTCAGCATATCTTTGTTTCAAAGTTAAATCATCCAATATGATAAGATATTTTAGATTATTTAATGCCGATGCAAAGATGCTATATTTTTTATCAACATCAATATTTATAATATTTCAAGAAATATTACTTCTTATAACCACACCAAGAAATTTATTTTTTATTTTTGGACAAATGATATCTTGTATAATATTTTTAGGAATATATCAATCAATTAAAGATTTATTTTCCAAAAAGAAGAGAAAATTTTCATCTTCTTCAAGAGTATAACAAAAAAACATTTTATCTTGACGGTGTTGAATAATTTTAGTGCATAAATTATGTTGTATTATTTTATAATCTGATTAATTACTTGGTGCACTCGACGGGAGTCGAACCCATGACCAAAGGTTTAGGAAACCCCTACTCTATCCATCTGAGCTACGAGTGCGCATATAATATATGTAAATTAAAATGTATAAATTACAAGAAAATTATTACAAGAAAATGAAGTTTTTATAATTGAATTAATAAATAATATAATAAAAGTGTAATATATATGTGATAATGCTTCACAAAGAAATAAATCCACAAAGTGGCGGAGATGACGGGACTTGAACCCGCGACCTCTGCCGTGACAGGGCAGCGCTCTAACCAATTGAGCTACATCTCCACTTTGTATCAACATCGTATAACAATATTTTTTTTATTGTCAATTTGTTTTTTGTTTTTAAAAATCAGATTTTATAATACCTAAAAGTGTATTTCTTATATCTTGTATAGCCATTACATCACTTTGCGAAACCGATTTTAAAAGCCCGTGGTCCCCTGATGCCCAAATATCTTCAGAGTCGTGGAATGTACGATTGTTGGTGTTGTAATGTAGTTTTATGAGAATTAACCTTGTTATATTATGCAGGCAAAATTCGTTAATCAGGCTTTGATTATTGTGCTTCTTGATCTTTTCATAAAATGTAAAATAGCCTTTTGCGTTCTCTGGTGATATTCGTGGGAAATGTCTGCAATCTTTAAGACAATGTAAAAATGTCATCACCTCATTTCGTAATTCCATTGTAGTTTGTTGATATATCAGCTCTTTTCTTTGTTTTAAAAACACTATTGCAGAAATTATAAAAATGGTAATTGTGGATATTGTTTCTATGCCAATCCAAAAATTTTGCTCTAAAAAATACTTAATCATGCTTTTGATATTTTAATAAAATCTCCATTATGGACATTATATATTTTTCTAAAGTCTCCTTGATTAATACCAAGTGCAAAAAAACCATTACCTATGCCATTTCTGCTATCAAGGTATGCAACATTTTCCTTGTATTCCACATCTCCAAAGGCATGTTTCCAGTGAAATTGTAAGGTTTGATTTTTTAGCTCAATATTTAATAAATCTCCTTTCTGAATACCAATTTTTTCTAAATCATTTGATAAAATTCCAGTCCAAATATTTCCAAAAGGTTCATCAATTGCCAAAATTTTTGCAGTAATTACACTATGATTCATTTGAACACGAAGGCTGGTATTTAATTTTATACATTCAGATATATTAATTTTAAAACCTATTAAATGTAATATATCTTTTCCAATTGATGCAACAATGCCCGCTGCTGGTGCGTATAAATCTCTTCCATCGAATGTAAAGCCAGACCAATTTGGATTGACTCTTTTAGGGCTTATTTCATAAATTTCGTCAATGCCATAAAGCTCAGATACATCTGTAAATATTCCATTATTGGGCCCTATAAATATAAAATTTCTACTTTTTGTAGTTAAAATTATCGGTTTTCTAGTAGTTCCAACACCAGGATCTACCACGCAACAAAACACTGTTCCATCTAAAAAATCTTTAGATCTTTGTAATAAAACTGATGCATGTTCAATATTAAATTGATTTACATTATGATTAAAATCAACAACATCAATGTTAAAATCAACCCTTTTTATCATTTGATGGCAAGTTGCAACCGCATCTGTATTGCCAAAATCACTCATGAAAGCTATTGTTGGAATGGAATTTGTTTTATGAGATATGATTCGTTCGTGTATTTCTAGAAGTTTTTTTTGTTTGTAATCTGGCATAAAATTATAAAATTAATATTAATGAATTTGCTATATTATATAAAATATAAATAACATAGCTACATTCGCACAATATTAAATTGATAATAATTCATAAAAATTGAAATTTTTTATAAAGTATAACATAATCTATAATTTGCAAGTATAAATTATAAGCTATTTTGTATTTTTGTAAAAATCTCAGATTTAATAAAATCTTCAAGATGTAGAGATTCTAAATCCCTTGCAGATAAAATTGGACTATCCACAAGCCAATTTATTTTACATGAAGTTGGATTCACGCCATATTCCCCATTTTTATTATATATACCAGTTGTTTTATAAGTTACTATTGCATCTTCTTCTGATAATACTGAAAATCCATGTAAAAATCCATGAGGAATAAATAAGGCACGATTATTTTTTTTTGATAACTTTAACCCAAAATGATGCATATATGTAATAGAATTTTTTCGTATATCTATTGCTACATCGTATATTTCCCCATATAGGCATCTTACAAGCTTTGCTTGATTTGGCTTCATTTGACCATGCATTCCACGAATAACCTTAGATTTAGAAACAGATATATTATCTTGAACAAATTCATTCTTGATGCCCAATTTTTCAAAAACGTTTTTATTATAACTTTCAAAAAAATAACCCCTGTCATCAAAAAATTTTGAAAATTCTAATATTTTCAAGTCTTTTAATGTAGTTTCAACAATTTTAATCATATAAAATATTACTCAATAACTTCCAAGCTTATATTTAAATTTGTATAAACGCATATTTGACCAGCAATTTCTAAAGATTTTTTAGCAATTTCAGATGCATTTAAATTGGAATTTGTTTGTAACAATGCAAGAGCTGCAGAGTAAGCAAAATTTCCACCAGATCCAATAGCTACAACATTGTGCTCTGGCTCTACTATATCTCCGCTTCCACTAACTACAAACATATTTTCACTATCTGCAACTATCATCATAGCATCCAATTTATGTAAAAATTTATCATTTCTCCAATCTTTTGCAAGATCTACACATGCTTGTAATAATTTACCTTCATGCTTTTCAAGAGCCGCCTCTAGTTTTGATATAAGGGTCAGTCCATCTGTGGCGCTGCCTGCAAAACCAGCAATTACCTTACCATTTGATAACTTTCTTAACTTTTTAGCATTATTTTTCATAACAATTGCCTGACCGAAGGTTACTTGTCCATCTCCTGCTATTGCCACCATCTTATCTTTTTTAACGCAACATATCGTTGTTGCATGAAATGTATTATTATCACTATTCATTAATTCGTAAAAAGTAAAGCTATTATATAAGTGCTTTACATAATATGCAATTATTTTTTGCTTCCAAGAAATATTTCGCATCAATCTTACTAATTAATGTTTAATAAATTATATGACGGAAATTAATCTTGATATTGTAAAAAATTATTTAAGAATTACAGATACAGATGAAGACCAAATATTACAATCTTTTATTGATGGTGCAGTTATTTTTACCAAGCACTATGTTGCAAACAATGTTGATTTTACAAATTTACCGCAAGATTTACTGAATGCAATACTTGACCACGTTGCGTTCTTATATGAAAATCGAGGCACAGATAACGCAACAGAAACCCCATCAAGAATTGTTTCTATTTATAAAAAGTATAAAAAATTTCGTTTATTTTAAACCAATGATTGATAAAAATTTAACATCTTCTTTGAATACAAAAATTACAATAAAGGAAAATATTAAAACTTCAGATGGTGGAGGCGGATTTCAAACATCTTGGCATGATTTAAAAAATATTTTTGCCAAAATTGAATATCAAAACTTTAATGAATATACTGTAGGTGGTATTAAATTTTGCGAACAAAATATAAAACTTACCACTCGCATTGATAAATCTATCACTAAAGAAAATAAAATTTCTATAAATAATGAAATTTATATTATTAAATCTATCAATTATTATCAAAAAAATTACATGGAAATATTTTGTATTATTAGTTTATAATTATGAAAAATTTAATTTGGCATATTCAAAAATCTTTTTTTCAAATTCTTAATACAAATGAAAAATTGGTGAATCTTAAAGTAATGACGTACTCCTCAATTGCAAGTAATGCGAAATTTCCATATATCCTAATAAGTTTTATAAAAGATTTTGGCGATGATGTTTTTAATAAAAAAAAACAAGCTGAAATTAAAATATCAATTTTTGACAATTGTGAAAGTATAAAAAATATTTCAAATATTATTGATATAATTCAAGATTGTATTAATATTGATGCTTTAAATGTCAATCAAGAAAATGGTATTAATTTTGTATCCCTTGAAAAGCAATCTTGTGAAATATCAAATAATATTCAATATAACTCAACATGTGGATTAATATCTTATAATATAATATACGAAGTTTTAGAATAATTATTTGTAATTGACTTTTTCAAATTCCTTTATTATAAATCTATGGCTATTTGTATATTAGATGGAAAAATATAATTCAATTTGGAAATATATACACCTTCCTTATTCAAAAGAAACAATAGATAAAGCTAAAATTATTAAAAATATTTTAGAAAAAAATAGTGTAATTTATATAACTCTAGACGGTGATTTCAAAATTGATGCAAATGATTTATATTTTATAAAACGAAAAATTGAATGTGCTTTTGATGAAATTTTAAATATTAAAGCCATGTGTGTTATAGAATCTTCAAATCCAGATATTTCGAATTTAAATCTTAGGCAATCAAGCGATATTTCTGGTATGTTTTCGCCAATTTCCGATGTTTCTAAAACAATTTGTATAATTTCAGGTAAGGGTGGGGTTGGAAAATCTACAGTTGCAATAACAACGGCATATAATTTAAAAAACCGTGGATTCAAAGTAGGCATTGTCGATCTTGATATATATGGCCCATCAATACCAATAATGATGGAAATTTCTCATAAACATATTTTTGAAAATGGTAAAATTAAACCTTATGAAAAAGATGGAATGCAATTTGTCTCAATTGGTATGATGATAGATACAAATGAACCAATCATTTGGCGTGGTCCAATGCTTTCTAAGGCAATAAACCAATTAACAAGGCAAGTTGCATGGCAAAATTTAGATTATTTAATTATAGATACTCCACCTGGAACTGGCGATATTCATATAAGTCTTGCACAAAAAATACCAATTGATAATGTTATAGCGGTATGTACAAATGATGCAATTGCCATTAAAAATACTATAAAATGCATTAATATGTTCTTAAAAATGGGTATATTAGTTGATACTTTGGTTGTAAATATGGCTTATATTGAAAATAATGGAGTTAAATCAGAAATTTTTGGCAATCTAGATAAAGCTAACGCGATGGTAAAAAGCATGGACATAAAGAATATTATAAATATTCCATTTTTGCAATCAAAAAAAGAAATTTATAATTATTCATTGATATTAGACCTAATTTAGGGTATAATACATGTAGAATTTATTTTTTAAATAAAGTAAATAAGGAAAAAAATAATCCGAATTTAAAGAAACATCAACACCTCATAACCCTTTTGGAATCCTTCTTTACTGGCTTAGTATTTCCGCCACTTGCATTAATAATTCCGGTTTATATATACACAAAATTTACAGAACAACGTCAAAGAACAATAAAATACACTAAAGATAAAAAAATCTTATTATCTAAAACATCAAAAAATTCAGATAATAATATAGCATTCACAAATCTATTTTCAATGAAATTGATAAAAGTATTATAAAACCACGAAAAATTACATATAGGCAGAGGTGTTATGAAGTGCTTCAATTTCTTTGACAGAGATTGATTTAACTCCTTGGAGGATATGGCTGAAATTTTCAATTTGATTTTTATTTTATGTTTGTTATAATGTTATTTGGTTTTAAGTCAATATGTACACCAAACTTATTAAAATAGCTATAGATGCAATGGGTGGAGATGATATTCCCGATGTTCCTGTAAATGGCATTCGTACATTTTTATCTTTATATCCAGAACAGAATGTTTTTTTTGTAGTATTTGGAGATGAAGTAACATTAAAACGAAAAATGTTAGGTATTGATAAATCAAGATATGAAATTAAACATTGTGATAAATTTATTACATCGGATGAACAAGTAGCTTTTGCGGTTCGCCACAGTAAGGATACAAGTATGAGAGCGGTAATTGAAGCTGTAAAAAGCGAATACTGTGATGCATCGGTATCAGGTGGTAATACTGGTGCTTTAATGGCTTTATCTAAAATTATATTAAGACCAGCAAAAAATATTGATAGACCGGCAATTTGTGCAATGATGCCTACTAAAAAAGGCAAGTGCGTATTACTGGACATGGGTGCAAATATTGCAGTTACATCGCAAAATTTACTTGAATTTGCCTTCATGGGAGAGGCTTTTGCACAAGTGGTATTGAAAAAAAAGAATCCTAAAATTGGTCTACTTAATATTGGCTCTGAAGATAATAAAGGTCATGCATATATTCATGAGGCATCAGACAAAATTAAAGAAAGCCACTTAAAAGATCAATTTATTGGATATATTGAGCCAAATCAAATTTATGAAGGAGAAATTGATGTTATAGTGACCGATGGTTTTACTGGTAATATTGTTATTAAATCTGCTGAAGGTCTTGGAAAATTGGTAAAAGTGTTACTGAAAAACGCATTTTCTTCAAGTATTTTATCTATTATGGGTTATATATTTTCATACCTTGGTATAAAAAATGCTATGCAAATTATGGATCCAAATAATTATAATGGTGGTATGTTTATTGGTTTGAATGGTGTTTCGGTTAAAAGCCATGGTGGAGCAGACAAATACGGCTTTGCAAATGCAATTCATACAGCGGTATCGATAGTTGCAAAGGAAATGAATAAAAAAATCATGGAAAAATTAGATTTATCTTAAACTATAATTAGCTATAATTTTATTGATAGATATTAATTAATATACTTGCTTTGGCTATCGATATGAAATTGATTTAATACTGGTATTACTTTAAAGCTCAATATGTCCTGTGTTTGCAAACTCCTAAACATTTGCATAGTTTTTAGACAAAAATAAAATTTCTATATTCAGATATATTTACATCTAAGCTTTTGCAAACCAAATGGGCTTATCATAAAAATATGAAATGTATTATTGCCATTCTAATCACACAGCATTCCTTGGCATCAGCTTTAATTTTATGTATATTATAAAATATATAATATGTTAAGATATTTTTATTATACTTGCTTTTTATCTATACTTACATATATAATTTATGCGAAATTATATGTAAGTATGACAGATTTATTGTTTTCCCATGTATTGGGTTTTTTGGTTTTTTTTGCCATTATGATGTTTATTTTATTTGATGGAATGGACTTAGGGATAGGAATTTTATCTCCGTTTATGAAAAATACCAAAGACAGGGGATTGGCTATGTCATCAGTTAAGCCATTTTGGGATGTAAATGAAACTTGGCTTATAATGGCTGCAGTATTTTTAATTTTAGGATTTACAAATGCGTATGGAATTTTTATATCTACTTTTTATATTCCTATAATATTACTTGTAGGACTACTTGTATTTCGTGGGTGCGCTTTTGAATTTAGGCATAAAGATGAAAAGTATTTTATAATATGGGATAAGGTTTTCTTTGTATCATCTTTTGGGGTAACATTAATTTTTGGAGTATTTATAGGTAATTTAGTTAATGGAATAAATATTGATGATAATATGATATACCGTGGAACATTTTTAGATTTATTTAATCCCATATCTCTTGCATCTAGTATATTAACGGTATGTGGATTTGCTTTAATTGGCTCCAATTGGTTGGCTTTAAAAACTAATGATGAAATATTAAAATTTGCCAACAAGGCATCTAATTATGTAGCAAAATTATGCTTTATATCTAGTGTATTACTTATTGTATCTATAATAAGGCATGATGTGGTTTATAGTATTTGTTGCTTTAGAATTTATGCAATAGCAATTTTAGTGTTGCTTTCATACTATATTTTATGGTATATTGCAAAATGCGGCAAAGAACACAAATGTGGAAAATTGACTTTGATTCTTTCATATTTATTCGCAATTTATGGTGGAATGTGTCTTGTTTTAATAACATATCCCTATATAGTGCCATATAAATTTACAATTATAGATCTATTACGGATTAAATCAAGTACTCATAGTGTTTTTAACATAATGCTATATTTATTTATAGTACTTTTATTTGTTTTATTCTATTTTTATAAAAATTATAACATTTTCAAAGGCAAAATTAACAAGGAGATAGGTTATTAAACTTATTAATCCTTTATATTAGAGATTATTGGGTATTGTGAAATATTATTCTTATGATAGTTATTTATTTTAAACCAAAACTTAAATTCAACTAAATAGATATTATCCAATAAATAATAAATATTTTACTAGCTCTAATAATTTATAAAAAATTATTCGAAATTAATGCAAATTACAAATTTTCATCAAAGAATTTTTCAAATTTTCCATCCATGCCATCGTAAATTTTTGCATCCATGGGGGCAGGTTTAATTTTGTTTATGTTGGGCCAAATTTTGGAATATTTTTCATTTATTTCAAGCCAGTCAATTAATTTTTCACTTTCAGGAAATATAGCTTTAGCGGGACATTCTGGTTCACATACTCCGCAATCTATACACTCGCTTGGATTTATTACAAGCATGTTTTCTCCTTCGTAAAAGCAGTCAACTGGGCATACTTCAACACAGGTGGTAAATTTACACTTTATACAATTTTCACCAACAATATATGACATAGAATATGGATTTTTAAAAGCAGTATAACATATATTTTATCTGTCAATAATAAAAATATTTGCATATTGGAAAATATATTTTAAAGTATAAGTTGTTTTAAAAGTGTAATATTATGATAAAAAAGTTATTTACATATCATCCAAATGAAATCAATGAAACATATTTCCAACACCTAATATATGCAAGCAAAACAGCATGTAGATTATTTTTTGCAAGTATAGCATTATTAATTCACTCTATTTTTCCATTTTTATTTACCCATACAGCAAGTGGAGCTGTGATAAAAGTTTATGCATCAATTGTAAAAAGATTAAAAACATGATTGATAAGGATAGTAAAATCGTAATAATTGGATTTGGCTTTAGTGGGCTTGCATTTTTAGCAAGTTTTGTAAAAAATTGTACCGCAAGTAGTATTACTGATATTGATATTTTTGAAAAATCTGATAATTTAGCAAGGGGATTAGCTTATTCTACAAATGATCTCGATCATTTACTAAATGTACCAGCTTATAAAATGTCTATTTTTGAAGATACACCAGATGATTTAATGCAATGGTTTTTACAAAATGGATATAATTATGATAAAAATGCCTTTATACCAAGATTAATTTATGGACAATATTTAGAAAGTGTATTTAATGATACATTAAATTTAGCAAAAAGAAAAAATATTACCATAAATATATATCATAAAGAGATCAAAAATATTGAAAAAGTTAATAATGGATTTATAATTTTTGAGACTTTTTATAATAAAGTTATATATACTTGTGGGAATTTTGCAAAACAAATTCCAAATACCATAAGTTGTTTTCATGAAAAAGCAATCACAAGTATTATGAGTAAGGATGTTATGATTTTTGGTACTGGGCTTAGTATGATAGATGTTTGTTTGACTTTAAATAAAAATATACATATAAAAAATATAACTGCAATATCAAGAAATGCAAAATTACAATCTATTCATAAGCCGGAATATTTTGATATAAAAATTGATCCAACTATTACATTGAATGATGTAAAAAATCTTAAATTAAGTGATATTATACATAAATTTCGAATATCTTTAAATAAGCATGAAGATTGGAGAATTGGGTTTGACTCAATAAGGCCTATATCGCAAAATCTTTGGATGGGATTAGACATGAAAGATAAAAAGAAATTTTTAACAAAAATATTATCATTTTATTCAAAATGTCGTCATAGAATTCCACCAATGCAAATGGGTGTAATTAATAGAATGCTAGAAAATGGTAAATTAAAAATTATGAAAGGAAATTATAAAGACTTTATAAAATTGGAAATTCCTAAAATTAATTGCCTTGGAATTGAAATGAATGTCAAAAAAATACAAAATGAATTATTACACAATTTAATTTCAAACAATATTTTGAAAATACATGAAACAAATTTTGGAATTTCTTCAAATATAACAAATTTTCATGTTATATCTCCACTTTTAATTGGTGAACTTGGGGAAATAATTGCTGTTCCTGAACTTAGAAAGCAGGTTAGACTATAAATAAGTTAAAATATTTTACAATACTACTGCCCATTGATTATTTGCATTTCTCTTTCTGTGCGCATTTTACGATATTCGTCAACATTTTTAAGATGATCTTTGTAATTGATTGCAAATTTATGCCGTCCACTGTTATCACCAATGGCAACAAAATATAAATAATCACTTTCTTTTGGATTTATGCTAGCAAGAATGGAGGCGCGTCCAGGGCAGGCAATGGGGCCTTTTGGAAGTCCTGGAATTTTATATGTATTGTAATCTTTTCCATTATTTATATCCGCTTTAGTGATTTTTCTACCAAAATTTGTTTCACCATTTGTAATTTCATATATAATTGTAGGATCTGACTGTAATTTCATGCCAAGCTTTAATCTATTTGTAAATATAGATGCAACCAAGCCACGCTCTTCATCAATTCCAGTTTCCTTTTCAGTAATGGAAGCAAAAATTAATAATTCTTCTTTTGATTTTAACATTAAATTTTTATTTTCACTCCATGCTTTATCTAAAAATTTCGTCATTTCATTTTCCATTCTTTGTAATATTGAATCTTTAGTATCAAAGGATGTATAGTTATAAGTTTCTGGCATCAGTGTGCCCTCTTTGATATTTCTTGTAATTTGTCCGTTAATATTATTATTACTTAATAATTCTATTATTTGCTTTACAGTTAAACCTTCTGGAAAGGTGATATTATTAAAATGATATTTATTACTAGATAATAATTTGCAAATTTCATAATAATTCATTCCCTCTCGTATTTCAAAATCTCCAACTTTTAATCCAAAAGCAGAATCCTTTATAGATAAAAATTTATATGCAATTTTAAATAATATTGGATATAGTATTACACCTTTTGATTGCAAATTGTGTGCAATTGTTGTTGAAGTTTCTCTGGGGTGTATTGAAATTATTATATTTTTTTTAGCATTATAAAAGCTAGGCATACCAGCTAACATGCTTAGTGTAAAGATTGTTAATACAATTAACACAATAAATTTTTTAATACAAATAAAAAAAGTTGATTTTAAATAAATAAGTTTTTAATTATAAAGCAAGTCTATTTTTTTTATGAGCATCTCTTTACAACCCTTACTATACGCAAAGAATGCGCTATCTCCTTATATATCAGAGGAAACTTTGACTTTTCACCATGAAAAACATCACAATGCTTATTGTGTAAATTTAAATAACTTAATTAAAGATACAGACTTAGATTCAAAAACATTGGAAGAAATAATAATGCTTTCATCGCAAGACAAAACAAAAGTTGCAATATTTAACAATGCAGCACAGGTTTGGAATCATTCATTTTATTTCAAATGTATGCATCCAAACGGCGGGGACGAGCCATCAAGTGAATTAATTTCTGCAATAGAAAAAAGTTTTGGAACTTTTGATGCATTTAAAAATGAATTTAAAGTTGCTGCAACTACTCAATTTGGTTCTGGTTGGGCTTGGTTAGTTTTAGATAAGGATGAATCTTTGAAAGTTGTAAAAACTGCAAATGCTGAAAACCCAATGATAAATGGTCAAAAACCACTTCTTACTATTGATGTTTGGGAACATGCATATTATTTAGACTATCAAAATAGAAGAGTAGATTATATAGATGTTTTTTTATCCAAACTTGCAAATTGGTCTTTTGTGCTTGAAAATTTAAAGCATTAAAGGTAATATTTTACATAAACATAGCATGAACAAATCTATTTACAACCTTAAAGATACAATTTTTGCACCAATTACTTCAAAATTTAGCGGATCTGTTTGCGTTTTTCGTATATCTGGAAATAGAGCGTGTGATATATTATCAAATTTATCAGCTAAAAATATTACACCCAATCAGGCTATATTTTCAAAATTATTTTATGAAAATAGAAAAATTTTAGATGAATGTGTCGTTACTTTTTTTCAATTTCCAAAATCTTTTACAGGTGAAGATTGCATTGAAGTATCCCTTCATGGCAGTGAGTACATATATAATGAATTTATAAAATTATTAACTAAAAATTTTAATTTTAGGTTTGCAAGTAATGGAGAATTTTTATATCGTGCTTTAGTTAATCAAAAAATTGACATACTAAAAGCCGAAAGTATAGATGCTTTAATTAAATCTTGTACAGAAAAGCAGCATAAATTTGCAATCCGTCAAGGTGATGATGAAAATCGAAAAATATATCAAAATTGGTATCAAGAATTTATATCCATTTATTCTCTTGTGGAATCTAATATAGATTTTTCAGATCAAGAAATTCCAGAAAGTACAATGGAACAAATAAAAGATGGAATTTTGAAAATTAAAAATGAAATGTCTTTTATGCTTGGGTCTAAAAGTCAAAAAAAAATATTTGATGGTATAAATATTGCAATTTTAGGCCTTCCAAACGCAGGTAAATCATCCTTATTGAACGCATTATGTAAAGAAAATATTGCTATTGTTTCAAACACAGCAGGCACAACAAGAGATTTAATTTCAACAAAAATTGATATAGATGGATATTTGGTAAATATTTTGGATACCGCAGGTATACGCAAAGATTCCAAAGACGAAATTGAAATAGAAGGTATTCGGCGTGCAATAAGTGCAGTAAAAATTGCAGATATTCGTATTTTTGTATTTGAATATGGCATTATTAATCAGGAATTATATGACACATACCATCAAGAATCCGACATAATAATTGCAAGTAAATGTGATATTAAGATGGAAAAAAATGAAAAATATATTAAAGTTTCCACAACTAAAAACCTTGGAATCGATGAATTAATTTCAGCATTAAAGAAATCAATAGAGAAAATTTTGCCAAATGTAAATGAAGATATTTGTATATCTGATAGGCAAAAAAATATTCTTTGTAAATGCTTTGAAGTTATACAAAATTTACATAACATAGATGAAATAGAGTGTTTTGCACAAGATTTAAGAGATATAATATCTTATATGGGGGAAATATTTGGATATACTTCAATAGATGATATTTTGGGCAATATTTTTAGCAAATTCTGTATTGGTAAATAATCCACCTAAAGTCGTCAATAAATATAAGGCTATTAATCTAATAAATTAAATGATATATTTCATGCCTAATTAATTTTCAAAGTTGATTTTATAAGCTTTAAAATTCCATCTTCAAATGAAATAGAGTGTTTAAAACCAAGTTCCCTTTTTGATTTTTCAGATGAAACTGCATATCTAAGATCATGCCCTAATCTATCTTGGATATTGATAATTAAATTTTCATATTTTGCATTATTGGAAAGAGGCCTTATTTCATTCATAGTTTTACAAATTTGTGAAACAACAGTTCTAACATCTTTTTCACAGTCTCCTCCAAAGCAATATGTTTCACCGATATTTCCCTTTTCCATGGCAATTAAAATGCCATTACAGTGGTCATCAACCCATATCCAGTCACGAACTGCATTACCATTTCCATAAATTGTTATTTTTTCTTGATTTATACAAGACATTATAGTTTTTGGAATTAATTTTTCTATATGTTGCTTGATTCCATAATTATTGGAGCAATTTGTTGTAATACAGGGTAGGCTATAAGTATGTACAAAGCTTCGAACTATATGATCTGATGCTGCTTTTGATGCAGAGTATGGAGAGTTAGGTGCATAAGGTGTTTTTTCTGTGAATATTTTACCATCATTTAACTCTAAATTGCCATATACCTCATCTGTTGATATATGTAGAAAACGAAATTTAGATTTGTCTTTAAGATTTTTATAATAATTGAGACAAGACTGTAATAAATTGAAAGTTGCAACAACATTTGTTTCAATAAAAAGACTTGGATTTGCTATTGAATTATCCACATGGCTTTCTGCGGCAAAGTTAAACACAAAATCTATTTCATGTTCTATTAAAATCTTGGAAACCAAAGCCTTATCTCCAATGCAACCTTTTATGAAAACTATTTGATCCATTACGTAAGATAAATTTTCAAGGTTTGCAGCATAGGTCATTTTATCTAAAACTACAACTTTGGAATCTGGATATTTTTGCAAATAAAGTCCCACAAAATTACTACCAATGAAGCCTGCCGCTCCAGTTATTAACGCATTCATATTCATATTAAATAATTAACTTTTTAGATGAATATTGCTTTGCAAGACTGGATGCAAAAGTATCCGTCATTCCAGCAATATAATCACACATTATTTGTGAAGATTCTTGTATTGAATTACAATTTTCATACTCCGTTTGCCAAAGTTGCGGCATAAGATGTGTATTTGTGTAAATTGCTTCAAAGATTTTTGTAATTACTATATTTGCTTTTTGCCTTGACTTTATAAGTTTTTTACTTTGATAAAGATTGTGATATAAAAATTTTCTAATAATATTTATATCATCATTTATTTTTGGTGAAAAATCTACAATTTGAATTTTTGAATTAAATACATCTTCATGATTTTTTATATTTAACTTTTGTATGTTTTTCATGGTTTGATTTACAATATCTTGTTTCATAAGATTTATGCTTTTATATTTTGCTTCTTTTGCCATTATTCCATATTCTAAAAAAGAGTATTTCTCTTTAATTTCAAGCATAAATTCACCAAAAATTGGTAATTTTGATACCTCATCTATTGATAGTATGTCTGCCCTTATTCCGTCTTCAATATCATGATTATTATAGGCTATATCATCTGCAATTCCAGCTATTTGCGCCTCTAAAGATGAAAACTTTGAAAGATTAAATTGCAATTCCCGTGGAAGGCTTTCATTGTAATGTGTAATATACTTACAAGGATTATTAATTGGGCCATTGTGTTTTAAAATTCCATCTAAAACATCTATTGTTAAATTTAAACCATCATAATTATTACATATATTTTCAATTTTAGTGACAATTTTAAAAGAAAATGTATTATGTTTGTAATCTGATTGAAAATTTTGCATTATTTTATTCAAAACATCTTCACCAACATGTCCAAATGGTGGATGCCCCAAGTCATGCGATAAGGCTATTACTTCTGCCAAATCTTGATTTAAACCTAATTTTTTAGTAATACTTTTGGCAATTTCTGCAACCTCTAGGCTATGAGTTAGTCTTTTTTTATAGTGATCCCCATGATATGATGGAAAAACTTGAGTTTTAGCTTCAAGTCTTTTGAATGCATTACTTGAAATTATTCTCATTCTATCTTCCGCAAAGCAATCTTCATTGCCTATACAATCTTCATTGTGAGCTCTTATATTATTTTGTATAGAAGCTAAAAAATTTATCATTTTATTCTTGCATAATATTTTATATCTGATTAAATACAAATGTATATAATTTAAATATCAATTTATTTTTTTGTATGTCTGAAGTTTTAGGAAAATTTGGAATAAGTGAAACTGCTTCAAAAAGAATATTGCACTTGCGTGAAATAGAGAGGTCTCAAAATAATAAAGAAGATGCCATGCTAAGAGTTTTGGTATATTCTGGTGGATGTTCTGGTTTTAAATATCACCTTGAAATGACAAATACGGTAGAAGATGGAGATGTTGTTATATCTTCTGAAGGAAAAAATTTAGTTGTAATTGATCAAATAACTTTAGACATGATTCAAGGTGGAATGATTGATTTTGTAGATGAAGTTAGCGGCAGTTATTTTAGAATAAAAAACCCTAGTGCGAAAAGCTCTTGTGGATGTGGAAATTCTTTTTCATAAAAAATATTAATGCACATAGAGATATCTAAAAATATTAACGCAAATATTGATGATATTATAGATATTATACTAAATGTTGAAGATTATTCATCTTTTATACCTTGGTGTGATGTAAAAATTATAAATAAAAATGCAAATTTGATTAAAACAAATGTAAAAATCAAACTTCCTTTATTAAAATATCACTTTCCCTGCGATATTGAAGTGTTGGAAAAAGAAGTTATATGCAAAGGAAGTAAGCCTTTGCAATTTAAGTTTCATGCAAAATGGAAAATTCAAGAAATATGTAAAAATGAATGTAATATTAATTTTATTATAGATATAGATTGTATTTTGTTATTTTTAGAAAGTAAAATTCATTCAATAGCTGAGGATTTTGCAATAGATATAGTAAATAAATTTGAAAGTAGAGTTCAAGCAATTAAAGCTTTATAAAGGTATATCACTTGACGCAAAGTACAAAATTTTATATAACCAGATATCTTTAATAAGCAATAATACTGCAAAATTAAGAAATATCTACCAAATACTTCTTCAATGGCAAATAATAATATTATGAGATTTAAAAGATTTTATAATTGTTTTACTTTTATGATAAATTCATCAAGCCATTTATCTGGGTCTATTCCAGTTTTTTCTATTATTGAATCCAAAACACGAACAGTGTCTGCTCTTGCAGAGAGTACATTTACAACGTCCGTCATGCCTTTTAAGTCAATTCTTGCTATAACTCCACCACCATCTTGTTTGATTAAGAAAAAGCGACTTCCTGGATCTGTTGATTTAACTAGTAAATACTCTCTCTCGCTGAGCATAAAAACTGTTTTATAAACTGGAGTTGCCTTTAAATTTGGTAAATAAATTTGAGTTGAAGTTTGTTGAACAAGGGTATCTGATATAGCACTTTTTGCAGCATCTTCAACAGATTGTGTTGCAAACACTACAAAGGCATTTAATTTTCTCATTACCTTTAGCCAATCTTTAATTCTTGGTGCAAAAATTGGATTATCAATCAATGCCCATGCCTCATCCAAAATAACCATGGTTTTTGTGCCATCAAGAGACATATTGATTCTATGAAACAAATATAATAATGCTGGTGCCATAGTAACCTTGTCTTTTAATAATTCTGCCATTTCAAAACCAAAGCTTCTTGCACTGTCAAAATCAATTCTATCAACTTCATTGTCAAATATTTTACACCTTGATCCACCAGAGTGCCACATACGAAGCCTACTTGCCAAACTTCCAGCTTTTTCCATACCAAAAAATGCAGCAATATTTGATAATCTTCTTTGATCTTTTGGTAATTTATAACATCCATCAATTGCTGCCGAAATTATAGAAATATCTTCTGCTGTTATAATTTCCTCATTGGGGCTTACCAAGGTTCTGAGCCAATCCACTAAAAAGGTTCTATTTGAGGATGTATCATCTAAATGTAATGGATTAAAACCAGAATCTCTTGCGGGGTCAATTATCATATATTTCCCACCAATTGCACGAATAAAAATTTCTGCACCTCTATCTTTATCAAAAAAGAATGTTCTTGGTTTAAATTTTTGTGCTTGTGCTGCAAGGAAATTTAATAAAACAGTTTTACCTGCACCAGTAGGGCCAATAATCATAGTATGACCAACGTCCCTTACATGAAAACTGAAAAAATACGGTGTTCCAGATGTTGTATTGAATACAGTTAAGGCATCTCCCCAAAAATTACCCTTAGATTTACCAGATGGATAATTATGGAAAGAGGAAAAACTAGCAAGATTTAAAGTTGTAATTGTAGATTTCCTGACAATATATTGAAAATTACCTGGCATTTGAGACCAAAATGTTGCCTGCATATTTGTTCTTTCTCTTACTGCAGTGGCACCGAAGTTTGCAAAATTTACTACAGCTTCCGATGCAATACCATCTAAATCCTTTAAACTATCCGCCACCACCATAACTGAAATATGATGTTCACCAAAACCAAATTCACCACTCATTGATGAATCTAATGCTTGATTTATTTCTTGTACTTGACTTATTGCAACGTCTTCTGCCTGTACTAACCTTCTTTGTTGTAGTTGCATTTTTGAAATTGATGCCATTCTGTCGCTAAATTGATAACTTTGAGATATAACAAATTCACAAGGCATATGAAGAAAGTCATCAAGCATTCCAGCAAAAGTAGCAGATCTATATTCTTTTAAGCTTATCATGGCAGCGTATCTTGTACTTGATCCGGTTTGAACTTCAATATGTTTTGGTTCAAAATATAATCTTGTATTGGTTAAATATTTTGAAATTGGCATAGTTGGTAATAACATTTTTTGTTGCACGCCAATATTGACTATATATCCTAAAAATTCTAAAATTCTGCAAATATTTCCATCTTTGGTTTCCTCTACTTCAAGTAATTTTGGGCGATAACCAGATAATCCATTTTGTAATCTATCTCTAATTTCTTGCATATCTGAATATGCATCAAGTAATTCTTTTTGTAAGGCAACCTCTTTATCTGTATTTCCAATACCAAATTTTGATAATACATTACTTACCATGGCTGCGGCTTGATTACTTTTTCGAATAACAGTTATATAGTGTTCATTTATAAAAGTATGATCTGGGCTGTGTTTTCCTTTCCATTGATTATTTAACATTTGGCAAAATCTATTATCAAATGTTCCTCCTGGAAATGCAGAGTGTTTTTTTCTTATAGTGTGAGACCAAATTGCATATTTTGTACTTCCAATTCCTTTCAAAACATTATTACGCATTATTTTTTTTGCATCAACATCGTCATCATCGGCAGTTTCAAAGGCAAAACCATCAACTTTCATAATACTTATCATATCAAGTGATTTTGTTAAAATAGTAGAATTATTATAATGGCATAAATATGGCAAAAAATTGGATGTTTGAATTTCTCTTTTTGCTATTAAATTAACAGATTTACCTGGCATTGCAAATTTTAACATTCCAAAAATATGTTTATATTAAAACTTAATAGGGTGAAATATTTAATATGCAAAAAAAATATTGCAAATAAATGATTGTTATATTATACTTTTTGTGTCGGTTGTTAAAAAAAGAGTGTATAAAGATAATTCAGTTATTAAAAAATATTCGATTTCATCTGAATATCTATTATTTCTTTCCATTTCAGACGATTTATCATGTATTATTCATATAAAAAAAAATATTATAATTAAAATAATTCATGAAAATGAAATCAGTCTTAATTTAGATATTGATACATATATTAAAAATCACAATAAATTGCCACTATATTTCATAATGCATGATTCTGCTTTGAAAATTGAAATGAAAACAATGTCTCATATATCAAATGTAAAAACATTTATTGCCATGAGTCGCAAATTTACAAATGTTATTTTTTCCTACGCATTTAATTTTACAAATACTGATTTTGGAAAACAAAATATTATTACCGCAAGATTAGATAGGGCAGTTGTGCATAAAAATTTTTTATATGCAAATGAAATTGTCATAAAATCTGATAATAGCTCTAAATGTAAAATATTACTACATCAAGTAAACCAAATGATAAGAGCTAAGTACGAAATTCCCGCTAATAATCTTATATGTTGTATATTCGCATGTCAAAGTGGAATATTCTTTATTGCTACTTGTAATGAAAATTGCCTTATATCATTAAAACATGAAAAAATAAATGATTTATCACAGCAAATTCATGATAATGTAGACAGAATTTTTAAACAACACAGTAAAGCTGGAGTACATAAAGATATGCACCTTCCAGATCATATTCCAAAAGTAATTCTTTTTTCAGATATTCGTCAAATATCAGAAGCAAATTTTTCAACTGAAAAAATTGAAGTAATATGTAATAAAGATTATTATGAGCAAAATATATATCATAATATTGGTATAATTGAGTTTATATCAATTATTACTCTATGGTATAAAGATGGCATAAAAATTTCAAACAAAGATATAGCAGCTAAGGCAATTGTATTAAAAATATTTAAAATATCAAAATTCCTAGTAATTATAGCATTAATTACATCTTCAATCATATTAACAGATCGTATTATTTTGCCATATTTAAAAATAAACAGTGAATTACAGGAAATTAAAAGCGAAATTAATTCACTTACAAGGGAGGCGCCAACAACTGAAGAGAAAAATAATTATCAATTATTAAAAAACTTAATACAAATAAACGCTGTAAATGAGGCATATAATGCAAATGATATATTATGGTATAGGGATTTAGATAATATTGGGGAAATGATTCGTGCAACTGATAATATAAATATTACTAGTTATAATTGGAAATGCGGAGATAGTTGTCTCAAGAATAGCAATATATCAAATATAAAAATTACAATAGATGTGCAAAACCCTAGTGGATATATACATATTATTCATTTTAAAATAAATACATTAAAGAATATTTTACAAAAACGCTTTGGTGATGTATATGATATAATAGGATTAAATTTTAAATATCAATTTAATAAAGATGCAAAATATTTTAATAAATCTTTTGAATTTAACATGAAAAGAAAGGAAAAAAATGAAAAATCAATCATGGATGGAGCAAAAGATTTAATTGTAGTATCAAATGATAAAAATATCGATATACAAACCAATCCAGAACAAAATTCAATAATCCTAAAAGAAAAAAAAGATAATGTTGAAGGTAATAATATAAATTCTTAATATGACAAACTTAATTCATCATAGTTTTAAAAATAACATTATACATGAGGGTGTACTAAAATTACATAAAAGAAAGGTTGTGCTATCTTGTGTTTATTTTTTTCTTACTATAATATGTATTTTGATAAGTTTTATTAGTATTAAAAATAAATTAGAAACTAAAAGTAATAATATTTTAAAATTAAAAATTGCAGAATTAAAACTTAATATGAAGCAATATGATCTTTTGGACTTGCAAACAAAAGATATACTAAAGAAAATTTCAACAATAGATAAAAGAAAATTATTAATTGTAAATTTTACTAATGATAATTTTGCAGAAATAGTAAATAATTTTAATCAATCTATGAGTATGAATATTGTTTATGTAAAACAAGATGAGTCATGTACAACAAGACTTCCACTAATTAACTCAAGCCAAGCAAAGTGTGCAATATTAACATTTAATATTAATGGCACAAGCCAAGAAAGTTCAAATATTATATTTGATAAATATATACAAAAAGCATTACCTGGATTTTTGTTTCCACTTGAAATTTTAGTTAATAAAAGCGATAATAATTCATTATTAAAATATAATGAATTATCGAAATATTATTGGATTTATTTTACGTCTGTATGAAATTTTTAATATCAGTATTTTTAATAATAATTTGTACCAATTATAGCTTTTGTAAAGATAATAAGATAGAGTTAAGTAAGTATATTCATAATGCAAATGATATTTTAATATATTCAAATGATATAATACATAATATGAAAGAAGATAAAATTCATGTCAATGATGTTAATTTTTTTACAGACAAGCATTCTAATCAAGAAAAACAAGATAAAAATCTTGCAAAATCTAGAATATTAAAAGACAGTAAATTATCCAAACAGGATGGAAGTTTTTTTTACCTTCAATCAATTTCATATGGTGGCGTGAAAAACTGGTCTATAGTATTAAACAATATTTCCATTAACAGTAGCATGCCATCTTTTAATATAAGTGACATTATGGAAGTTTATTCCGTAATGCAAGATTCGGTAAAGTTAAAAATATTAAATCCGAATCAAGACATCTTAAATAAAAACCAAAATGACAAAAGGATTCAATCAAAAATTATTAATGGAGTGGTAAATTGCTATATTACGCTTAAAACAAATGAATATTTTGATGTGAACACTTATGAAATATCATCTGGAAATATGATTAATAATTTATACTCTGTGTCTTGAGTGTATGAATAAAATATATTAGGTATGTTGTAAATTTTACTTGAAAATTACAAAATTCCAATTTCCATTAATTATAACGCTGTTTTTGCATAGTGGTAGTGCACTTCCTTGGTAAGGAAGAGGTCGCAGGTTCGATTCCCGCAAACAGCACCAGGATTTATACTTATAGATACTATGATTGATGTTTTATAAATATGAAAAACAAAATCAAAAAAGCATTATTTCATAAAAGATATTTCAATAGTATCATTTATTAACACCTCTATTAGCTTATTTGGTGGCATTTTTAGCTATAGCTAGAATTATTTGATTTAATTAACAACTAAATTGCAAATCCAATTATGTCTTTATCTTTGATTTTCTTACGAATATTATTTTTCTTACATGCAATTTAAGATAATCAGAATAACGAATAGCCATTGTCGTTACGCATCTATTGAAATTGAGGTTTGTTTTGGTTATTTGTTGCAGAAATAACAATATTAAGGTAAGAGTGATTACTGCTTTTGTGTATTTAATGAAATTTCAACAAGTGTTTATTTTTTCTTGCTTGTTTTAGGGTTTTCATATTGTAAAAGAAATAATATCAATTTTTAATTTTTTACTCTTTGCATCAATTATATTATAATAATATAATTCTTGATATTTGTCTATTTGTTGGTTTTAATTTATAATTGTATTGTCAGTAATTTCAATTCTAAAGTGAAAATATTTAGCAAAATTTCTTCCATAAATATTGCCACTTAAGCCAGTTCCATAATCATAATGTTCTAATTCTACATAACACTCCCTTCTCTCTCAGTAAATTGACTTACTTCAATTTCTTTATCTTGATATTTTACATACATCTTATATTGGCACGGATATGTAATATTATCTATTAGCTTATCTTCTTTATCTAACTTTTCTATAATATGATAAAATATAATTTTTATTTTTTTTGCATTATATGGTAAAAAATCAATTAGCACTTGTTCATATTTTATATAATTTTCGTTACTTTGTCTTTTATTATACTGAAATATATCATAGTAAAATTTTATATGTTCTATTATATAAAAATCTTTTAAAATTGTTTTATATTGTCTATATTGAAATTCTTTTGATGTTGTATCGTACTTACAATCTGTCATTGCAATCAAATCTTTTTCATCTAATAATACTGTAAATATCATTGAATGATTGTGGTGCAGTTTGTTCTATAGAATTTATTAGTATTCTATTTACATCTTTAGCAAAATTTCTAGGTCTATATCAATAACTAAAATATCTTAAGCTTTTATAACCAATCTTTTTGCTATACTTATAAAACAAGCAAATATAAAAACCTGATGCTTATAAGTTCGCAATGTTTCAATAAGCCTGAACCAGTTATAACTATGATGACCATTTAAATTTATAGAATCTTATATTTAATTAAATCATTACATCATTTTTAATTTGCAGTACTTCCTGTATTGTAATGACAGTTTCAAGTTCCAGTTTAATTTTATTTAACTTTGTAAGATTTTCCTTTTGTAAAATACCTGAACTTTCAATTAAAGATAGTGTTTTTAATGCATTACTATATTGTAGTTGATAAATTTCATTAGCAAAACTATAAAGACTTATTATTAAATCATTTTTTGATTTAATTTCATTAACTTGGGATGTTTTTCTCATGATATAAATTCTTTTACGAATATTTATTTTTTGAGAAAATCTATCCATTGATTCTTCAAAATTATTTATCATATCATTAACTTGCTTGGACATGGCTATTGAACCTTGTAGGTCGCTTATATTATTTGCCATAATTTCCTTATCGCATTCAAAGGCATTACATATAATACTTAAATTAGCTGATATATCGGTACCAGATAATATTTTTGCATAAAAAGATGCAATATTGCTTGCTAAAATTTTAGAATCTCTGCAATGATCATGCTGAGTTTCTTTTTCTTCCTCTTCTGTGTTTTCTTGATAATTTTCATCATATCCATACCACTTGTCAATTGATTCTTTAAATGGGCGATTTGTTGTATATACTAAAAATCCAAAAAATAACGCAATAAGAACAATCAGCATAAGTCCAAGCTTACCTATGGACAAAATAAAATTACACACAGATTTTAAAAAGTTACTCAATATGTCAATAATCATGTGTTATATCAAATCAGACTTTTTTAAACGCAAATCTCTAGGAACATGAAATTCAACATCTTCAATAGTTCCAAAGTATTCTTTAACACTTGCGTTGTAATTATCAACTAAATATTTTATTATTTCTTGAACTAAAATTTCAGGTGATGATGCGCCTGCAGTAATTCCAATATTGCGTGCATTTTTAAGCCAAGATGTATCTAATTCCGATATAGAGTTTATAAGATAAGACTTTATTTTATAATTTTCTCCAATATCTTTTAACCTTGTAGAATTTGAGCTTTTACTAGAACCTAGTACAATCAATAAATCAATATTTGGGGTAATGGATTTTAAAACATCCTGACGATTTTGAGTTGCATAACAAATATCTGATTTATCTTGCGAAATAATATTTGGAAATTTCTTTTTTAAAGTTGCAATTATTCCAATTGTTTCATCTATACTTAAAGTTGTTTGTGTTATATATGCAAGATTTTCAGAATCTTTTATCTCAAGATTATTTATATCTTCTGCATTTTCAATTAAAAACATTTTATTATTTACCCTTCCCATGGTTCCTTCAACTTCAGGATGACCCTTGTGACCTATTAAAATAATTTGCTTTCCATTTTCTTCATGTTTTTGTGCAGCTCTGTGAACTTTTTTTACTAAAGGGCATGTTGCATCAATAATGATAAGATTTTTTTCAATTGCTTTATTTTCAATTTCCTTAGATATTCCATGTGCAGAAAATATAACTATAGCATTATTTGGAATATCGTTTATGTTTGATATAAATTTTACTCCCTTATTTTTAAAATAATTTACAACATAATCATTATGCACAATTTCATGTTTTACATAAATTTCTGTTTTATATTTTTCAATAGCACCCTCAACAATATCCACTGCTCTCTTAACTCCTGCACAAAAACCCCTAGGAGAAATTAGAAAAACTTGCATTATAAAAATCAAGATATAGGATCATTATAGTTGCTATAAATATATTCATCAAGTAAAATATGTATATTTTTATTATTATATTGTTATTTATTTCTCCATTTCGGGTTCGTGCGAATGAAATAGTGGCAACAATTCAGGATAAATCTATTATAACATCGGATGAATTAGAGCAAAATATATTAATTTCAGTTTTATTAAAAGATCCAAAAATGATAAATAACAAGGAAATATTACATCATATTAAGGTGCAGGTTTTGGCAGAATTAATAAATGAAAAAATTTGCATTTTACATGCCCAAAAAAATAATCTCAATCTTGAAAATATTGATATTTCAAGTGAAATTGAACATATTACAAAGTCACTTGGAATAAAAAAAAATTTATATGATTACATAGGTCAATATGGAATTAGAAAAGATTATTTTGATAATAAAATTAAAGCACAAATTGTCAGAGGTCAAATTTTACATAGCGTTATGGACAAAAAGCAAATGAATATCACTATCGGAGAAATTGAATTAAAGTTAAAAGAATTGAAACAACCTGCCACTATAGAAAATAAACAAAGAATTTATCAAATACTTGTCGGACAAAAAATGCAACTAGCGGAAAGCGAAATTCTTGCATCTTTGCGTAAAATGTATTATGTTGAAATTCTATAAAGCTTTTTAAAATTTATCAAATACTATTCATCAATATTGGAATATTTAAATTCAATTCTTGTTCTTTTCCATTCTTCGTACTTTTTTACATCAAGACCTTTTAAAGATTTACATGCCTCAAGGGCTATTTTAACATTATCTTTGGCAACATTGTATGCAAGTGCTTTTTGTGGATTTGCATAATTTTTATTTTCTATTGTATAATTTGCAATAGTTCCATTGGGTGAGAATGTGATAATTACTGTTACAAAAATATCCTTTGGCATTTTAGATTTTACTTGAGTTTGCGTCCAGCATGCGTGAAGTTGTGCAAATATTAAATTTTTGCTATTTGATATATCATCTATTTCATTTAATGAAGATATTCCATTTATATCAGCTATATCTGCAAATTTATTATTTTTATTTTCTTCCTGTGGCAAATTTTGAGTGTTATCTATATTTAGTGTGTTATTTATATTTTTTTCAGGCTTGTTATTTTGCTTAGGTGACTCTTTAATTTCAGATTTTTTATCTTTTTTTACTTTTTCGGTTGTTTCCTTTGTTACGATATTACCCTTTTCTACAACTGGGGTGATATTGTTTTTATCTTGCTTTATTGGTAAATTATTTTTATTTACATCTGATACTTTTTCTGGTTGAATATTCACTTTTTCTTGTGACATGGATGTTTCAATTTTTACTTCTTCTGTTACTTTTTGCAATGGATTGCTTGTTTTACTTCCACTTTTCCGCATAATACTAACTGTAATTTTATTTTGTTTTTTTACTTTAGTATGAAACATATCATATGGAATTAATATTAAAATTAATATTAACAAATGCACAATAATAGAAATGTCTGTGCTTCTTTTTGATGAAGCATCTTCGTCATTTATGTTAAATAAATTTTCAGGCTTTGATTTATGTAATACATTTTTTAATAAGATGGAAATCTTTTGCATTTTTGTATGCTTGATGTTTCTTTTTACACCTAAATCACTTGGTGAAAAATGCAATCTATTGCTTTGAAATAGTCTTTTCCATTTTATTTTTAATTTACGCATCTTCCGTTACCAGAACTATTTTTGTATAATTATTTACTGCCAATATATTTACAATATTCATAACATCTCCATATGTAAGTTTAGAATCTCCTCTTATAAAAATTACTGTGTTGTCAATGTTTGCAGATTCTTGTTGTAATCTTGAAATAATAATATTTTCTTCAACGGGTTTATCATTTATATAAAGCATTTTTTGTGCATCAATTGTTAATGTTATATTTTTATTTTCTATATTTATGTCACTACTTTGCTGTGCTTTTGGTAAATTAATACTTAAGCCAGATACAAGAGCAGGGGATGCAACCATGAAAACTATTAATAATACTAATAGAATATCTACAAATGGTGTAATATTAATATCTGGGTGAAGTGATTTTTGTCCTGTTTTTTTTACTGAAATTCCCATTTTATTATACTATCACCCTCCATTTGCCTGTGTGTAATTTTTTACAGAAAAATTATCTAACTCTCTTGATAAAACATTCAATATATCAATTCCAAATTGCTCAAGATTTGCATTGATTAATTCTGCATTGCTGGACAATTTCGAATGAAATGCAACAGCAGGTAAAGCAACAAAAAGACCTATAGCAGTTGAAAAAAGTGCTTCTGCAATTCCTGGTGCCACTGCAGTTATTGTAACGGATGTAAGGTTTGCTAAAGATGAAAAACTATTCATAACACCCCAAACCGTTCCAAATAATCCAATAAATGGAGCCATAGATGCAATGGATGATATTTTATTCATTCCTGAGTAAACTCTTGCATTATTTTTTTTATTGGCATTTTCAATTGATGCAGCTATTCTTTCCCTTATGCCAACTTTTATAAATTCAACCGCCATAATTGCCTTAGTAACGTCACTTAAAACCCATTCTTCCATGGCATGCATAAATATATTACCATACATACTTTTGTATTGTCCCTCTTTTACGCTTTTATAAAATTCTTCCAGCATAATTCCAGACCAAAATTTTTTCTCAAATTTTTTATTTTGTATTTCAATTAGTTTAAAAGTTGATATTTTTTGAAAAAACATACTCCAAGTTCCAATGGATAGAAGTATCAAAAGACCCAATAGAAGCTTAACTATTATATCTGCATGCAGGATTCCTTGTAAAACTGAAAACTCTTGTGACATTGAATATTATGTAAAATTCATTACATTCGATAAATAAAATCATAAAAAGTCAATTGAAAAATAAAAAAAATATTTTAGAGTAAAAAAAATGTTTGAAAAATGAAAGAATTTTTATTAGAAATTTATAGCGAAGAAGTGCCTGCAAGATTGCAAAATGATGTAATTTATGGTAAGTTTATAGATGTATTTATTGCATGTTTTGAAAACTTTGGAATCAACATTATTAAAGAAAATTTATTTTTTTATGCAACACCTTTAAGAGTTATTTTTAAATGTGATTTGACAGAGGAGTTTGAATTAAAATTTGAAATTATTCGAGGACCAAAAATTTCGGCACCAAAGCAAGCAATCTCTGGCTTTTTAGGAAAATATAATATAAATTTTGAAAATTTAACACAAAATGGAGATTACTATGAATATAAAACAAATAGCAAGGTAATACAAACGAAAGATATATTGGTGGAAATAATGTATAAATGCTTTATTGAGTGGAAAAAAATTTGGCCTCAAACTATGCACTGGACAAGCCATTTTGAATGGATTCGTCCAATTCGTAATATAACCTGTATATTCAATTCTAATATAATTGATATAAAAATTGCAGATATTTCATCATCCAATATAATAACCGGACATAAATTTGCAAATCCAATTTTAAAACAAGATATAAATTCCTTTACAGAATATTCTACATTTATAGCAGGGCAGGGTATTGTGCTAAATCAATATTTTCCAATTATACAAAATAATAGACAATTAGAGCTTGAGTATCAAATGAAAGTGTATGGCACTGGGATAGATCTGATGTACCTGAATACCATTATGACAGATATGATAAAAGAAAACTCAGGTTTGTGTGAAATTCCAACTTGTATAATTGGCGAAATTGATGAAAAATTTTTAGTTCTCCCATTAAAAGTTATAGAAGCGGTTATGATAGGTCATCAAAAATATATTCCGTTACATACCAAAGATGGGGCATTGCTTAGGAAATTTATCATAGTTATGGATAAAAAAATTGACACAGAAGAGCAAAGACAATCCATTTTAAATGGAAATAATAAAGTTTTAAATGCAAGGCTTGAAGATGCACTGTTTTTTTATAATAAAGATTTAAAAACGCCAATACAGGAATTACAAAAACGTTTGCAGGAGATCACCTTTCATCCAAAACTTGGGTCAATTTTTGATAGAATCCAGCGAATAAAATGGATTTTTAACAATATAGTGCAACCTAATTATAAACTTAGAAATCCAGTTAGTAAAACTGGTCAAACTAGCATTGATGTGGATTTTTCTAATGCACATAATATAATAGATTATATGAAGCTTGATTTATGCACTGAAATGGTGGGTGAATTTTCTGAATTACAAGGGTATATGGCTGTGGCTTACTTTAAAAAGTATATTGGAGATACTGCAATACCAATTTATCAATATAAAAATCCCTCTGAAGTACTTATTGACGAAATACATCCTGAAAATAATGACATTTATGGAAGTGAAATGATATTCAGGGTAATAATTGTAATATCAGAATGGCTTGAATATAGTATGTCTTTATTGCTTGTTGACGAAGTTCCCACATCATCTCGAGACCCGCTTGGCATTCGCAGAAGGCTGAAAAATATCTACCCCATATCATCAAATATTATAATAGAAAATTTAGAAGAATCAAAATTAGAAAAAGTTTTGCAAGATTTTGCTTGTAAATTCAAATTATCAAAATTAAATGATGAAGTATGGAAAACACTAAAGCAAATTTTATATAATAAAAATGACAATTAAAATAACATCAGGTGAACTTAAGAATAGAAATCTAACTTTTTCCAATAAGTTTTTAACGCATAATAGAATTCGTCCAACTGCCAATTACACAAAACAATTAATAATGAATTTAATTAAAAATAGCCCTTTGGTTACAGATCATTTTCAATTACAAGATGCAATTGTTGCAGATATTTGCTGTGGAACTGGTGCTATGGGTTTTGAGTTTTTATCAAACGGAGCTAAAAAATGTCATTTTATAGATTCCAATGAATTAGTTTTAAAGGGAATTAAGAGAATAGCAGGTGAAATAGGTATAAGAGAAAAAATTAATATACTTTTTAGCACAACAAATTTAAAAAAAATTGAAGACCATTTAGATTTAATATTTATAGATCCGCCATATCAAGAGCAGGAAAGAATTATTCATAATTTTATTAATATTGCAATAAAATCTGATTGCATTACATCAAAAACTCTTATATTGGTTGAGGGATTTAAAGACCCAACTAGTTTTTTAGAAGACTTTAAATGTAAGACTTTATTTACAAGAAAAGCAGTTTCTGAAACATGGATTGTTGGATTCAACATTCAAAAAATATATTAATATTTTATAAAAATAAAAAAAATGTTGAAATTTATTTTATTATGTTTAATGTAATTTGATTTATATTGTTTTAACTTTACACCATGGCAAAAATTAAAAATTCAAAGAAAAAAGGTTTATTTCTATCCATTGAAACTATTGGAGTTATTATAATTATTACTGCAATAGCAGCAGTTGTGGTTGCGGGTATAGCCCATTTATTTAAAATGTATAAAGTATATCAAGTATCAAGAGATGTTGCACAATACTCTGAAGCTGTTTCTCAATTTAAAATGACATATGGTTATCTACCAGGTGATCTTCCACTATCAAAATTAAATGGACCTTTAGCTAACACCTTTTTGATGACTGATATGGGCACCTGTAATGGGGGTTTAAGCCTTGGCTATATTAACAGATCTGCTGGAATAACAATTGCTTTTAGGGAATTATATATTTCAAAATTAATATCTTCAGCTATAAATACTACAGCATCTGTTCCTGGTATTACTAGTGGATGCAGTTCTACATATTCGCTTACTGCATTAGTTACTGACCTTTATGCGCCAGTTGCATCTTGGGATTCAAATCTTGCGTGGGTATTATCTTCAGAAGTTCCAGCAGTTACTTATGATGGAGTTATAGGAACTACTGTTCTTGCCCCATATTGGGGTTTTAATAGACCAAGATTGACTTTGGTAAGACATTCTGGATCCACCGGAACCGGACCAGTTCCTTCGATAGGTAGTCAATTACTTGGCGCCTTGTCTCCAACAATAGCTTATTATGTTGATATAAAGCTTGATGACGGTATTCCTTCTGATGTAGGAAGTAATGTTATTGGACAAGGTGTAAGTGGTGCATTATCAAAATGTACAAGTATAGCTAGCACAATAACGACGATTGCAAATACAACTTTGGTGAATACCTTAAAGTATCAATCATCTTCAGATGATTCAGGTTCAAATGGTTGTATTATGACCTTTGGTATTAATGCTGAATAATCATAATTCTTTAATTAAAAATAATTTTTCTTGGGGAGCCTCAAAATGCTCCCCCTTACTTTTTATATTTACGAATTTCTTAATGAAGTAAAATTTATAAATCTATGAAAACAAAAAACACTGCTACTCATATAATTCATATTATAGCTGGAATAGGTTCTATAATATGCTTAATTGCTTTTATATATAATATATATACTTGTTTAATTTATGACTTTTTATTTACAAAAGAGTTTTAATAATTTAATTTAAATTAATATTAATTACTTATTATCAATTTAAATTTACAACAAAATTAACCTTGATAAATAATATACATTAAATTCTGAAATACAACGAAACTCTTAAAGTATAGTATTTTACCTTTTTAAGAGTCAATTTTATGTGTTTTGTGTGAATTAATATCTTTAATCTTCATCTAAAGACCCATTTTTTCCACCATTAGTTTTAATGATTTCTTGAGCAACTACATCTGGTACTTGTTCATATTTATCAAAGACCATGGAATATTGTGCACGTCCTTGCGACATAGAGCGTAAATTATTAATATATCCAAACATAGTCGAAAGTGGCACCAATGCTTCAATAACCTTGGCATTTCCACGGCTATCAACATTTGCAATTTGACCCCTTCTTGAGTTTATATCTCCAATCACATCACCCATGTAATCCTCAGGAGTGACAACTTCAACTTTCATTATTGGTTCAAGAATTTTTGGTTGTAATTTTGATGCAAGTTTTCTAAATGCACCTTTTGCCGCAATTTCAAAAGCTAAAACACTTGAGTCTACATCATGATATTTACCATCCGTCAAGGATACGGTAAAGTCAATTACAGGATATCCAGCATGTAAACCACTTTCTTTTATTGCAAGTAGCCCTTTCTCAACACCAGGAATATATTCTTTTGGCACAGCACCGCCTACAATTTTACTTTCAAATTTATAACCCTCACCCCTTTCAAGCGGACTAAATTCCAATGTAATTCCAGCAAATTGCCCAGCACCACCAGATTGCTTTTTATGTAAATGTTCAATAGTTATAGCTTTGGCTAAAGTTTCTCTGTATGCAACTTGTGGCTTTCCAACGTTTACTTCAACTTTAAACTCTCTTTTCATTCTATCTACTATAATCTCAAGATGTAATTCACCCATTCCTTTTAATAAGGTTTGCCCAGTTTCTTGATCACTTTGGATCTCAAGTGAAGGATCTTCTGAGCCAAGTTTATTAAGCGCTATACCCATTTTTTCTTGATCAGCTTGAGTTTTTGGTTCAACAGCTATTTGAATTACTGGCTTTGGAAAGTCCATTTTCTCAAGTAATATAGGCTTAGATGAGTCGCATAAAGTGTTACCTGTTTTGGTATCTTTTAGTCCCACTAAAGCTACAATATCTCCGGCTGATGCAGCTTTAATATCCTCTCTTTGATTTGAATGCATTAATAGCATTCTTCCAATTCTTTCAGATTTTCCATTACTTGTATTTTTAACAGAGGAACCAGCTTCTAATTTTCCTGAATAAATTCTTACAAAAGTAATAGAGCCAACAAATGGATCAGTTGCAATTTTAAATGCAATGCCACAAAATGGTTCAGAATCTATTTTTTTTCTTGTAATTTTGACCTCAGTATCATCAACATCGCACCCTGTAATTTCAGGGAAATCTTGTGGTGAAGGCAATAAATTTACAACTCCATCAAGTAGAGGTTGAACACCTTTATTTTTAAATGCAGATCCACAAAACATTGGTATGAAAGATGTGGAAATAACGCCTTTTCTTAAGCATGCAATAATTTGTGCCTCCGATATTTCTTCTCCAGTAAGGTATTTTTCCATCAAAGCATCATCTTGCTCAACTGCAATTTCTATCATAGATGTTCTGTACTTCATAGCCTTTTCTTTGTACTCAGCTGGAACTTCATCATAATAATATTCTGCACCTAAATTTTCACCTTTCCAATATATTGCTTTCATTTTTACTAAATCTATAATTCCAATGAAATCCTCTCCGTGCCCAATAGGTAATTGAACTGGAACTGGTTTTGCACCAAGTCTTTCCTTCATCATTTCTACACATCTATAAAAATCTGCACCCGTTCTATCCATTTTATTTGCAAAACAAATTCTTGGTACATTGTATTTATCTGCCTGACGCCAAACTGTTTCTGTTTGAGGCTCCACTCCTGCAACACCGTCTAAAACTGCCACTGCTCCGTCTAATACACGTAAAGATCTTTCAACTTCAATTGTAAAATCCACATGCCCTGGAGTATCAATAATATTAATTCTGCAGTCATTCCAAAAGCAAGTTGTAGCAGCTGATGTAATTGTAATACCACGTTCCTTTTCTTGTTCCATCCAATCCATAGTTGCCGCTCCTTCATGAACTTCACCTATTTTATGAGATTTACCAGTGTAAAATAAAATTCTTTCAGTTGTAGTTGTTTTTCCAGCATCAATATGTGCCATAATACCTATATTTCTATATTTATCAGTTGTATAATTTTTCATTTAAAGTAAAAACATTTTCAAAAACCTAATTTCATATTAAATTATATGCAAGTTTTTTTTGAAAATATAATTTGAAAAGAGGTTATATTCTTAATATTTAATTTTATTAAAAGTTTTGTTAGTAATATAGATTATGATAATAGTATCGGCTAGATAGAAATACAATACATTTCATCCAATCCATTTTTATTTATTAATGCCAGTAATATAAAATACAATTATTACAATGTAGTATAGCATTGATAATAAAATTCACGCTATCTAATATAAAATGAACAAAGTGTTGTGAAAATTTAGTTTATTTAAACTTTATTTCAATTAAGATACAAAGATGCTGTTGAAAGTAGAATTTCGTAACTAGGTACTTTTATCTAATCTTTTGAGCATTCTATTCCAATAAATTTCATCTTTAAATTTGTGTATTTCATATAAATGTGCCGAAGAAGAGAAAAATAATATACGAGCTTTTCCTATTATTTTGTCACTTGGTATGAATCCCATATCTTCAAATCTACTATCTGATGAGTTATTTCTATTGTCTCCCATCATAAAGTAATGCCCATCTGGAATTATAACTTCTGCAAAGTTGTCATCTATAAATTTAGCATCTTTTGAAAGTTTATAAATAAAATATGAATATCCATCAACATTTGTTTCTTTATACATATAGGCTGATAATTTATACTTTCCGATATTTATATCATCTTCCCTTATATACTCCAAATGATTTGCCTTTCCATTTACATGGACTATGCCTTTTTTAACAGCAATTTTATCACCTGGCAAGCCCATTACTCTTTTAATGAAATATTCATTTCCCTTTTCGGGGCGTTTAAAAACCACAATTTGACCTCTTTTAGGCTTATGAATATCTAAAATTTTTCCAGAAAATGGAATCATGTTAAGGGGAAAAGAATATTTTGAGTATCCATATGAAAATTTTTCAACAAGTAGCCTATCTCCAATAATTAAAGTTGGAATCATTGATCCAGATGGTATGGCAAAGGGTTGAAAGAAAAATGTGCGGAAAATTGTTGCGAAAATAAGCGCTATAGCAAGAGTTTTAAACATTTCTTTTAAGTTTATTTTTTTCATAATTTATTAATTAAAGTGCATTTGTATTTTTGTGGATCTTTTTTATAATACTGTAAATCTTTAAATTGTTCGTTACACTCTAAATATTCAGCAAAAATTCCATCATTAAAACTGCCATTGCGTATATTTTTTTCTTGTCTTTGTGATATCATATCTTTTATATTGATGTTTTCTAGTTCAATAATTTTATCAATAATATCTAAAACATCACCAAGCTCGCTTATTAATTCAGATTTATTTTGCGATTCAATAACTTCGCTTGCCTCTTCTAATAGTTTATTTTTTAGGGCTTTAATGCATTCCTCATGCGACAATTTGCGTGTATATAATTTTGCATTTTTATCTTTTTCCATTAAATTTGGAATATTGTCACGAATTAATTTGTGAAATTTAAAATTATATATCATATCAGTGTGAATTGAAATTACTATAATAATAAATTAGAGTATATAATATATAATATGCAAATTTAAAATTAAATAGCATAAATACCAAGTTTTTTCATAAGTTTTAAATCGGAAATTTCATCAGGATTTTCTGTAGTTAGTAACTTTTCACCAAAAAATATAGAATTTGCACCAGCAAAAAAGCATAAAGCTTGCATTTGTTCGTTCATTTTTTGTCTTCCTGCAGACAATCTGACAAAAGATTTTGGCATTATAATTCTTGCAACAGCTATAGTGCGAATAAAATCAAAACCATCTAAATCCTCTTGATTTGAAAGTGGAGTTCCCTCAACTTTTACCAAATTATTAATAGGAACAGATTCAGGATGGGTTTCAAAGTTTGCAAGAGTAATAAGCATATTTGCTCTATCTTCTATTTTTTCTCCCATTCCAACTATTCCACCACAACACACTTTCATGCCAGAATTGCGAATATTTTCAATTGTATCTAATCTATCTTGATATTTTCTTGTTGTGATAATTTTATCATAAAATTCTTCGGATGTATCTATATTATGATTATAAAAATCAAGCCCAGCCTCCTGCATTCTTTTTGCCTGTTCTTCCTTTACCATGCCTAAAGTCATACAGGTTTCTAAGCCTAATTCCTTTACTTGCTTGATAATTTCGCAAATATATTCTAAATCTTTATCATGCAGGTTTCGCCATGCTGCACCCATGCAAAACCTACTTGCGCCAGCATCTTTGGCATTTTTTGCCTCTTGAACTATAACATCAATATCCATAAGTGATTGCTTTTCCAAATTGGTATTATAATGTGCAGATTGCGGGCAATATGAGCAATTTTCAGGGCACCCACCAGTTTTAATTGAAAGTAGGGTTGAAATTTGTACGGCATTTGCATCAAAATTTTCCCTATGGATGCCGTGGCTTTTGAAAATTAAATCATTAAATGGAAGATTGTATAATGCGATAACCTCATCTAATTTCCAATTGTGTTTTAGTTCCGTCATATTTTTAGTATTTTTACTATTCTTATATAATTAATTTATTATGCAAGGAAATTAAGTTGTGGCGTCCTTCCATCCTTGCATCATTCCACTTTCCCAGCCAAGGAATCTTTTATTGAAGTCTATGATCTTTTTTTTATCTTTTTCATAATCATCTTGCAGTATTTCATGTTTATCTTTCAGGCTAAGGTCTTGTCCTAAGTTATTATAGAAAAAGGTTAGATGTTCATAATAGGGGGTGGTATCATCTTTTGGCGTTTCCCTTGGCAATAAAATGTTTTGCATGCGCTCTGAATATAATATATGACCTAAATATGCCTTCAAAATTTCGTCTACATCTTCGTGTATTTTCAAATCTTCAGGAAGTAACCTAAGAGTTAGAGTGAGAAAAT
>Ga0214919_10001110_pt1 | contig 45210 bp, 34 predicted proteins | sample LL1503_MetaG_FD_177994 | JGI IMG/M metagenome (GOLD analysis project Ga0214919, IMG submission 177994) | Freshwater microbial communities from Lake Lanier, Atlanta, Georgia, United States - LL-1503 | ecosystem: Environmental > Aquatic > Freshwater > Lake | place: USA: Georgia | collected... | reverse complement strand
CACCACCACCACCACCACCACCACCACCACCACCACAACCACCACCATTAAATGTACCATTATTTTTTGAATCTAATGCAATAGTTCGGGAAAGTGGCGAATATGCATTTAATCGTGAGCTAATTGTTTCTTTAATATTTTCCCGTTGCATCATAAGTTGGTTGTTAGTAGGTGGCTGTAAACTATTTCCATTTCCATGCCCATTATTGTGTGTATCAAAATTACCCATTGGTGCATAGGCAGCTCGTGATAGTGGTGAGTATTGGGAAAGTCTTTCATTAGTTTGATCTTTATAAGATGTTTTGCCTTTTTCCTGTAATTGAACACGACTATCCATACCATAAATATTCATACCAAAATCTTGAGATGGTTTAATCATAGGTGGATAATAATGAGTGACATTATCAAAAGTCATATTATCAAGTTTGCTATTCATATTCTGACGATAATCACTTTTCATTGCAATATCACTGTTTTTATCATAACCATATTCACTGTATCGTAACATGTTTGGATTCACAGGTTCACTTTCCTGTGAGCTATACTGATTTTTACGTGGCATATTATTGGGCGCGTTTTTTTGCATGCTGTTTTGCATGCTGTTTGACATATTACTGGGCATATTAGCAGGCATATTTATATATTCAGCAGGTTCTTTACCTGGTTTTGGCGGTTGATTAAATTGATCCCTAAAGTTAGGGGCACTTCCTGAATAGAAATTTTGCATACTATGAGTTGTAATACGCTCATTATATTGATTACGATGTTCATCTGATTTAAGAGTTCTAGATATTTTTTCAGTTGGTATTGCACTAGTAGGCTCTTGAAAATTAATTTGTTGTTGTTTAAATTGAGTATAATCACTGCCTAAATCAGCTAATTCATTATTTAAGTTATCTAGATCCATATATATGTTATTAACAGCTATGCAAATAGATATACTCTAATTTTAGTTAATATAGAAAATTTTATCCCTTAAACGCCTATTGGCTATCCTTTAAATGACGGGATGAATTATAATAATCCCTCATTTTACAGAAATTTCTGCCTAAAGTCATCGGTTAAAGGATAGAACAATCCGTATTTAAAATATGAAAAAGAATAAATAAAGCATATTAAACATGCTAAAACACACCAATCACACCAATCACACCAATCACACAATATCAATAAATTAATATATCATATTACCTTAAGTAACTATGAAAATATCCCTTGTAATATCCCCTGTAATATTAGCATTATATATTATTTTGTTATTTATTATTTTACTTGTAGTTATAAAGGCAGCAAATGAGCTATTTATTCAATATCAAAATGCAAAACTTAATAATGTATCCTATGGATACCAAGAAGTATTTAAAGATACAACTAATGCTGTTGAACTAATGGCAAGACTCCATATAGAAATGGCAAACTTTGTTAATGATTTAAAAATTAAATATCCAAAAAATGATGGTATAAATAGGTTAGCAATAGGTTTTAATCGCCTTAAAATAGAAGAAGCGCCAAATGAAGATGACAGCACATCTTATACAGTTAATAAGGGAGATTTAATGGCACTTTGTCTCCGTGAAAAAAATGGAGATCACCCATTTCACAATTATAATACATTGCAATTTGTTATAATACATGAAATGGCACATATTATGAGCATTAGTGAAGGACATAATGATGAATTTGTAACAAATTTTCAATTCTTATTAAGAGATGCCCATAAACTCGGATATTATCAACCAGTTGATTACCGTTCAAATCCAATTACATATTGCGGGTTACGCGTAACAAACAACCCATTTTTTTAAGTAAAGGCTAATTGGCTAATTGGCTAATTGGCTAATTGGTTAATTGGTTAATTTTCCATATTATTCAACAATAGTTGGAGGTGTTAAATCAAGATTTGTGCTTTCGCGAATACGTTTACGAACATCTGATGCACGTAATACAGTATTACCACACATGCTTAGTGAACCATCTGTACCTAAATATCCCTGAGGTCCTTTATTACCACGAGGTCCCTGTTGTCCAGGAGTTGATTTTACATGAGTAAATGACATTATGAGAAAAATAAATATTACTATATTGACCATAATAGTTATACAAAACATGCGCATTAAATTGCGAAATTCATTATCTGCAAATAAACGATCAACAAATTGTATAGCCACCATGCCTGCAATTGCTATGCAAATTGCAATTACTATAAAAATAGGAGTAAAGTATGATGTTGGTTGCTCTTTGTGCAGTTGTTTCTGTTTCTGTTGATATGATAATGTAGTGTGGGGTATTGCATTGTAAGCTTCTGTAATTGTAGCCATTGAATAGTTAATAGTTAATATTTGCATAGATTTTTTTATTTTACACGAGTTTTAAATGTCTAAAGGTGTAAAGGATATCAGCAATTATTAATAAACTTTAATATTAACACCTGAAAATGCATTTTCATAAAATTCATTTGTCTTTTTATAAATAAATATCATGCTTTTAATGCGTGAATCTGTAAATTCGCTTAAGTCCATCTTTGTTATATTTTCATACCATCCCTTAATATGTCCTACTACTTGTCCCAATTCATTGTTTAAAACTTGCTCCTGTTGCCTAATAATATGTTGCATATTTCCCTGTGCATTTGTATCTTCAGCTTGAAAAGTAATATACTTATTATGTTGACTTACAACCTCAGTGAATTGATGCGTTAGCTCTAAATGTGTATTATCTATTGGTGTATCACCCAAGCACTCATCTTTAATCATATAAATTGGCACTATTGGAGGCATTAAAACTTTGCATATACGTATAACTAATTCTTGAATCTCAGTCATCATTATTCCGCCTTCAGTAATACCTTCAGAATCTATTGCTATGCGTGTATCAAATCCAGCATCAAAAATACAATTAATAATATCAAGCATTGTATTAGTATTTTCAATTTGAACAGGAAGACTTGCAAGTTCAGCATTTATTATATTATATACACTCATCAAATCATCAGGCAATTTTTTCTGAGTATTAGGATTTAGATAACCAGATTTTTCAAAATAGCCCGGTGGTTGTGTGCTATTATCTGTAATACCAATATTTGCATTATATGTATTAAATTCAATAATTGTTGCTGCAATAGCAGCCATCATATCACCTAATGGTGCATCTGGAGAAAGGTTTAATGATAATGTTGATAGATTTAATGTGGGTTCAGGTGTAGATGTATTTACAGAGCTACGCCCATAGAGTGTTGACTGTGCTTTATTAATATAATATATAAGTTCCCTAGCATAAAGCATATCAAAGTGTTTACATAATAGTGCAGCACTAGTTATTTTTTTAATTTGAACAGTCGATAAATATGTAATTAAATATTGTCGCGCTTCTGTTTTTAAATTACCATTTTCATTTAGAGCAAATGATAAATTATTATATATATTAAATGCAACTGTGTTATTAATTATTTGATTATCAGAGTTTGAGTTTGTTATAAATGTATTTAATGGTGTTCTCCAAACACTGAAAATCTGTATATTATTTGCAATTTTATTTTCTATAAGATATGATGTAGTTTGTGTATAATCAACATTGTGAGTTTCATCAGTAAATGTTAAATCTATTCCACAATATATAAATATCATTGTAGCATACTCTGAAGATACTTCTTCTAAACAAGTTTCTCGTATTATAGCACTTAAGTTTAATGGTGGTGTTGTAGTACCTAAAGAACATATGTCACCAAGTGCAGTATATTGTGTAGGTACTGGTGTAGTACCTGTAGCAGATGTTTGTTGTTGTTCCATAACATTTTGCCCTATTGGGCGCCATATTGTAAATGTGTCATGCTTTCCAGTATCTTGATTATAAGATTGAAATGATACTAATAAATTATAGCCTTGTGGAAATAGTATATCACCACTAATTATAAAACAATTTAAATTAAATTGTTCAGTGCCACCAGCAACTACATCACCTAATATAGTATAGCCCATACTTGCATTTGGACGTTTAAATGATCCAAATATCAAATTATCTGATTTACCAATAGAATGGTTAATTTCATCAATAAGTTGAAAAGCTAAACTATTAGGCACCATTAGTGTTTTAAACTTTGCAACAGCATCACTTGCAGCAGGATCTCCTGTTTTTGCAAGAATAATATTAGTTACAAACTGTGAATAATCTATTGAACCAGCTGCTATTAAAGCATCAAAATATTTTAAAGCCTCAAATGGCATTTTATTATACTCAACATTAAATGGTTCATAATTAAGAATTATTTTGCAAATTATTGTGCTAAGCTGTTGCTTTTGTATATAAAGATTTGTTTTACAATAACTACAAGTTAAAAACTTACCTGATTTTCCACGTTTTCCTCGAGTACCCGTAGCGCCAGGAGGTCCAACATAGTTGCCATTTTTTGCATTGTAAAAATATACAATTATAAGAATACTTATAAGATTAACAAAAGCTACAAAGAAATACCAAAAATAAGCATGTCGAAAGTAGCTATATTCAAATTGTTCTCTGATAGAATACATACCTACTAATAAAACTATAATTGTAATAATAAGTATAATAATTTTAACTGTTACTGATATGTTTAGTGAAAATGACATTACACTGTTAAAAAAATCTGATATTGCTGCAAACATTATAAATATAGTTTTATGTTATTGATCTGTTTTATAACTATAAATTGCAACTAGTTATACTTATATTTAGATTAGATTTAGAAAAAATGGACATAATAATCAATGTGATTTATTACATATTTATTTGCACTACTTAAGTATTGTATTGTTTTCCTTACTTGTAAGCTTCTTTAATTATCTGTATTTTTTGGCTTTGGCTTTGGTTTTGCCTTTGTATTTGCCTTTGCATTTGCCTTTGCATTTGCATTTGCATTTGCCTTTGCCTTTACAATTCGTTTTTTAGGTTTATCTGTTGCAGTATCTGTTGCAGTATCTGTTGCAGTATCTGTTGCAGTATCTGTTGCAGTATCTGTTGCAGTATCTGTTATTTGAATACTATTTACTTTAGCAATCTTTTCCTTTGCAACCTTAGCAACTTTTTCCTTGGCAACCTTAGCAACTTTTTTTGGTTTTATTATTGTTTCACTATCGAAATTTGTATTTGTTGCTTTTGGTGCTTTTACAACTTTTTTAGGTATCTTTACTTTACCCCCTGAACTCTTTGCACCTTTTTTCTTAAAATTATCAATTATTGTAGTACACTCAACAAGTGTTAATGTATTCCATTGAGATTTAAACTTTGCTGGTATTTTAATATTATTGCCATTAAATTTGATATATGGACCATAGCGGCCATATATTATAGTAATATCATCATTCACTTTAACATCTGGATTCTCAGCTTGTTGTTGAGCAATTTTATTTTTCATATTAAGTACATCTTCAATTACCAACTGGGCTGTGTCAAGTGTAAGTTGATTAGGATCAAGTGTGGTTGTAGGATTGTTTTTATTGTAAATATCAATACTATAGTTTTTACCACTATAATTTATATATACTGATTTTGCTTTTTTTACAAGAATATCTGCATCTTTATACTTTCCAAGATTAATTGGATAAATTAGCATAGCTAGACCCTCTGCTAATGTTATAGTATCAGGATTTGTATTAAAATTAGCAAAGCGTGATAGTGCTTTATCTGGATTTGCCTCACAGATAGCATAGCCTATGCGAGTTATCATAGAATACACAGGTAACCCATTAACTGGATTAGTGCCTAGTAACCGTTTTCCTTTAGATGATTGGGGTATTTCATCTGTTGATGTAGTAGTACCCATTTCCTTTGCAAGTTTAATTGCATTTGCTAGTTGATCAATAATAGGGTTTAATTTGACATATACACTATCAACAACCTTATACCATATTTTAGCACCTGTTGCTATTGAATCAAGCTGTGATTCAATATTAGCAGTAAATTCATAGTTTATTAAATCTGCAAAATGTTTAAGTAAATATGAATTAATCATTACACCTAAACTTGTTGGAAATAGTTTATTCTTATCACCTTCTTGATTTGCATCATTTGATGAAACTGTTACCTTATCTGGATATGTATATTTTAATATAGTTATTTTTACTTTTTTAGCAGGTAAGCTCTTGCGTTCCACATATTGCCGCTGTTCTTCTTGAACTTTTTTAACAATATTTGCATATGTTGCAGGGCGACCAATACCTAAATCATCCAATTTTTTAATTAGAGAAGCCTCTGTATAACGAGCATGTGGTGGTTTTGTAAATTTTTCACATCCATCCATACCTTTGCAATAAACACTGTCGCCATCTTTCAACTTGGCAAATATAGTTTCTAAATAGTCACTTTGCTTTATACTATTGCTAGTTGTACTACTATCTGCATCACCATCTGCACCATCATCTGCATCACTATCTTCTACATCTGTGTTTTGACTATTTAATAATTTATCTACTTTCCCAACTTTCCCAACTTTCCCAACTTTTCCAAAATTATAAGCTGCTAGATACCCTTCAAATAAAATTTTTTCGTGTTTACCAACAAATATATATTTAGTTGATTTCATTCCAATTTTAACAGTGCGAATTTCAACCTCAGCGGGTGACATTTGACTGCCAAGTGTACGTTTCCAAATCATTTGATAAAGGCTGTTGTGACTTTTAGTCATACCGTTAAGCTCCATAATATTAAATTTTTTAATATCAGTGGGACGACAAGCTTCGTGTGCTTCTTGGCTAGATGCTGATTTATTCTTAAAAACCCGCTTTTGAAAATAGTTATCACCCCATTTTTCACTTATAAATTGTCCCATAGATTTTACAGCATCATCTGCAATAAACACGGCATCAGTTCTCATATATGTAATGAGGCCGAGTTCATAAAGTTTTTGAGCATTTTTCATACAAACATCTGGACTCATTCCAAGTTTTGAGCTTGCATCTTGTTGTAGTGTTGATGTTGTATATGGTGGTGCAGGATTACGTTTAGTTGTAGTTTGCTTGATACTTGTAATTGTAAACTGTGCATTTTTAGATACACATGAATTCATTATAGTTTCAACATCTTCTTTATTAGTAATATTATTTTCACATTCAGTTTCAATACAGTTGGTAGTAGTGGTAGTAGTGGTAGTTGCAGCTGCATCGCCTGAAGTATAACTCAGATCCTTTTTATCTAAAACAAAATTTGCCATTACTTTAAAATAACAGCTACTAGCAAATTTATTAATTTCCTCTTCACGTTCAACTATAAGGCGTACAACTGGTGATTGAACTCGCCCTGCAGATAAATGAAAATTCTTAAATTCTTTCCATAGTAGTGGGCTAATTTTATAACCAATAAGCTTATCTAGAACCATTCTAGCAAATTGCGTGTGTACAGTATTCATATCAATACAGCGATTAGTTTCAAGTGTTGCAGCAATAGCTGTGGTTACTGATTTTTTAGTGATTTCTGTAAATGTAGCACGATAGCGTTTAGTTGCAGGTAAATTGCATACTTCTGCGCAATGCCAAGCAATTGCTTCACCTTCATAGTCATAGTCAGAACATAGAATAACTTTAGTAGCAAGCTTAGATTTATTTTTAAGTTTCTTAACAACATCCTCTTTGCCAGATAGCGTTACAAATGATGGCGCAAAATTATTTGCAATATCAAAGCCAAGATTTTCAGTAGGCAAACCACGAATATGACCAATTGAGGCCATTACTTCATAATCACTACCAAGAAAACCTTGTATTTTATGGACCTTACCAGGACTTTCAACAATAACTAGAATAGACATTATAATGATTTGGACTGATTTATAATAATTTGGATTGATTTATTTATGTTTATGATTAGTCTTATTTTTATGTTTATGATTATGTATATCCTTGTGTATATGCTTATGTTTGATTATGTATATAATGAAAAACTCAATTTTATATCCTTTAAATGACGGGATGATTTATAATCATCCCTCATTTTACAGGAGTTCCTGCTTAAAGCCATCGGTTATATATAACCGATAGGCTTTTAAAGGATATATTGATAAATATCTATTGATAACTATTGATAGTAGTTATTAACTAAAAAATGGATTTTTCAGTAAAAATGGTACTACCTATATAAAAATTGAATATTGCAAGTTAATATTGAATATTATAAAACACTTTTATAAGTTTCCTCGAAGCTTACTTGTATTGCAAAACTTACTGCTATGGCTCAACGCACTACTTTCAGCACCTCCCCTAACTCTAAGCATATGTATACCGAAGCTATTTTAAACCGTATTAAGCATGCAAACATAGTTAATGATGACCGTAACATTAAGATTATATCGCGTGAGAATTCCACGGGCGCATATAATTCTATTGAGATATCTTTCCTATTTCCAAAGGGCTCTATCTTTAAGAAGATGACTTTGCAGTTTGTATCGTATATAAATATTATTAAGCTAATTATGTTATTCAATGATATCTATTATGATGAAATGTCTATTGTTGATGCTGATTATGAAAATTTAAGTTCATTCATTGAGGACAACAATCTCAAAACTTGCATTGAAGCATTAAAACTTACATCTGAAAATGTTTACTTGCAAGATTTTAAGCACAATAACTATGATCACACAAACCTAGTTCTTGAGTTCAAAAACCCTGTGGCACACCTGCAGGATCTTCTTAATGGAGGCAAGAAAATTGCAGATGCTATGCATGCAAAGTACGAGCTTGCGCCTATTGATGTATTTGGCTTTTCAGCAACACATGGCAATGCCAGTGTTAAACCATCAGTTGCTCAGACTCTGTCAACACTTTCAGGATCACCTCCACCCAAAGCTGCTAGCACTGCCAACGGCATCTCACCCAAGAAGTTTGCCTGTGTGGTGACTTCAGCTTCAACTAAGCCAGCCACCTCAGTGTGGAACACTCCTGCTTCTGCTCCAGCTCCGGCTCAGGTTGAGCAAGCTCCTGCTCCAGCTCCAACTCCAGCTCAGGTTGAGCAAGCTCCTGCTCCCATTTCAGTTGAGCAAGCTCCTGCTCTCACTCCAGATCAAGTTGAGAAAGCTCCTGCACCCACTCAGGTTGAGCAAGCTCCTGCACCCACTCAGGTTGAGAAAGCTCCTGCACCCACTCAGGTTGAGCAAGCTCCTGCACCCACTCTGGTTGAGCAAGCTCCCAAGAAAAAAAAAACTCTTCGTCCTCTTCCTTCTAATGATGAGAGTGACAAACCTGTTGCACCAGCTCCTGCTCCCACTCAGGTTGAACCAACACCAGCTCCAAATCACACCTCGGTTGAACCAGTTCCTGCTCCAGCTCCAGTTCAAGCTTCTGCTACAGCTCTAGCTCCAGTTCCACCCTCAGCTCCAATTACACTCTCTATTACAGAGAGAATGGAAGCTATTCTTCAGCATATTCATGCTGAAATGCGTGCAATTGGAACTACTGTTGCTGAACAGAAACGTAAACTTGATCAAGATGCTGAAGCCACGCTAGCTCCTCTTAGGGCACACTATGAGAAAGTTGCCAACGATCTAAAAAAGCTCAAGAAAATTGCCGAAGAACAAGAGGTGCGCAAACGTGAACAAGAGATACGCGATCATGAACAGGCTGAGCTCATGGCATCCTATGCCAATTATCCTATGTAAAAATACTAACTTTTACTATAGTTTAATATCAATTGTATCAAATTCTATTTTATACGCTACTTTATAGTCTATTTTAATATCAATTGTATAAATTGTATTTTATATTTTTTTTACTCATTTGATGATGTAATTTACACAAAAAACTTTATAAAAAAAATTTGAGTGATATCCTTTATTATAATTGATAAATCACAAATATAGATATAGATACAATTATTAGTGGTCAATGTCTTTTGCACTTATTGTGCGCCCAAATGCCATCTCAAGCAAATTGGCACGTGTCGTTCCCACTGTAGAAGCCTCAAAACAAGCAAGGGTAAGCATATCTTGTTGTTTAGTCGATAACGTCACCTGCTCTGCAACCACAAACTCTGCAATCACAGGCTTTGTAACTACAGGAACAGTCTCAACAGTCTCAAAATCCTCACGCATTGCGTCTGCAATATCTATGACTTGTTGCTCTTGTTCAGCTTTCAATGCTTTGGTCTCACAGAGAACTTTACGCACAAGAGCGGTAGTGGAGTTTTGCATGGCAAAAACGTGAACTCTGTACTGTGCTTTACTTTTATGTTTTAAGAATAAACTACGCAATTTTATGCGAAAAAACCAAAAATACCGAAAATATAATTTACCTTAAATTACGATCATATCCTTTAACTGCCTAGGATTTTTTAAAATCCTAGTATTGGTTAAGGAATAAGCTCACGAATCCACTGTTGTTTTACATCTACATTATATTGTTTTTTAATATCAAATTGTATTTTTCTTGGTGTATTACCCTTATTTTTCATTACTAAAATAGTTGTTTTTACATCAGTATTTATATTAGAATTTACACTGATAGATTTATTACCTTTGCAACAATCGCTATCACTACTATCATCATAAAAAGCTATAGAATATGCAGTATCTTGTGCACTATTTGATGCATTATCTGCACTAACATCAACACTAACACTAACACTATCACTAACAATATCTCTATTAAATTTTAATACAATTCCATCACTTGTTTTAATATATTCCTCAATTATTAACTTACAGGGAACACTATGTACATCAATATGACATTTTTTGCACAAAGCAACTAAATTCCATAATTTATTTTTATGAAAAATGCCATCAGTCAAACTGTCAATTAACCCACTTTCATTAGCATTACATTGCTGATTAATATGATGAATATCAGATGCATATGCTCCGCATACTTCACATTTATACATAATCTTATCTTTGTTATATTTGTTATTGTTATTGTTATTTTTATTGTTACTAACACTATTTGCATATCCAGATACATTACATACACCACCCACACAACCTGCACTACTTACACCATTATTTTCTATTATTTGCCGAATAGCCTTTGCACTTTCTAAAAAGTCTTGATCCATACCCATTGAATCACAAACTAATATTCCATATGATGATGGTCCTGACCCATCCATTAATTTACGATTGTAAATAAGCATTCTTGGATTTCCCTGGTCTCTTTCAATTAATAAATGGCACATTTTAATATTTGCTAGCTGCTTAATACAATCCAAATTTGTAAGGGAATGCATATGAGTTGCAAACATAAAGTTAGCTTTTCGCTTAGATAACTGGCATATACCAGCTGCAACTAAAGCAGTAGCATCTTCAATTACAGTTCCCTTTGCAATTTCATCCCCTAAAATAATGGAATCTTCATTTGCATATTTCAATATCACTTTAAATTCTTTCATCTCTACTTCAAAACTGCTTAACCCTGCATATATATTATCATTACTCCTGATACGGGTAAATAAATATTTATAAGGATGAAATACAAATTCACTTGCTGCTACATACATACCAGCCTGCGCCATAATCACATTAATACCAAGCGATTTCATTAAACTGCTTTTGCCAACAGCATTAACACCAAATAGCAATATTCCAGATATATATTTATCTCCATCACCACCTCCATCACTTCCTATAGTTACATCATTTGGAACATATTTTACAGATGTTGAAATTTGCTCTATAATAGGATGGCGAATTGCCTTAGCTGCTAGATAGCTATGCTCTTTAAGAACTATTTTAGGCATACTATAACCATTATCAATTGCATTAAGTGCATTAGATTGGATAATATCAATTTCTGCAATAAAAGATGAAATGCGATTTAAGCACTCTAGTACTTCTGTCTTTGACGAAATAGTTTCAGCACACCATTTAAGAAACTCAACTTTAACTAATTTGCTTAACCTCTCTAGATTTGCTTTAAGTGAACCACTGCTAATTTTAAGATATGGTACCTCTATTAACCATTTTGACTCTTTCATCTTATGAAATTTTATTTCTTTACCTGCAAATGTATGTTTACCAACTTTGATAATTGCATCATTCTTGGCATCATTCTTAGCATTAGCAAAATACTTTTCTAGAGTTTCTTTGCGATTTGTTGTTGTGTAAAGATGAATGCCGTGTGTTGCATTATTAGCCATATTAATTTGCCCCTGCTTTTTTACACTTTCTTTACCATTGGCAGTACAATTCCCATCACTAATTTTAGTAAGTTTCTCTATTAAATTGTCAACAAAATGCCGGTCTGTATCAAGTTCCTCCTGTAATTGATCTAGAGCTGGTGATACACCAGGTTTAAAAATATTATTTTCAATATCAGACCAAAGCATTTTACAATTATCCAATATCAAATCGGTTTTCATTTGCACAATAAGCTCCTCTAATTGCTCATGAGATGCGCGTGAGTTAGATGAGTTACTTGGTAACAACCCGGTTAACGTTGAACATTTTGAAAAATCGCTTTTTATAAATTTAATGGCTAATAGGCATTTATCTAATGACTCAATATAGGTTGACATATCAAATGGGGTTATTTTGCCTACAATAACTTTCCGTAAATAATTATCAATATTACGAATGCCAGATAGGATTGACCTTATTTGATAAAGTGGGGAGCCATATTTATCAGTTTTTGTTTTAATTTTGTAGTTAGTTTGCATTGTAATCATTTCATGTATTGTTAAATAGCGGTGGTTAAGAATATCTGGCGATGTAATTGGTATAGAAAGCCTCTGACGTAATTTAATACGTCCTAGAGGTGTTTTAGTATTATCTAGCAGTTCAAGGAGCGATTTCCTGCGACCAAAACCATATTGTGCATTAACGTTTGTTGTAGATTTCATATTATCAATAATGTCCAATTGTTCTAGACAATTATTAGCTAGCATTAGATATTTATCACTATTTAAAATTATTTCAGGGCGTTCAAGTTTTTCTATAATTGTTTTATCATGAGCAATAATATAGTCTATAAGAGTGCATAGTGCTATACGTGCATAGTAATATATTGCGTCATCGATATCTAGCTGTTGAAAAATATCATTGATACCACGATGTTTAATATATACTGCATTTAAGAGAGCTGATTGACAAATTAGTTTGCTATATTTATCATCTCCAGAGCGAAATATTTTAAATTGGTGATTAAATAAGTGGAGGGCATTAATTAGGTCATCATCAGATATATCAACATTGTTAAGATATATAGTAAGTTCATTGGGATTTTTAATAGTTAATAGTTTAAGCAATTCATCTAATGCGATGGACATTTCTCCCAAAGGGGTATTGTTGATTGCCATTAGACCATTTTCACCAGTTAAACAATCAATAAATGCCATACCAATATTAACCATTATTGTGTCTTGTGTGCGTGGAGAGTGTGGTGCATTTGCATATACAGTGTGTGTGACACCTAAATAATTCTTAACACCTTCTAGATATATGTTCATTGTAATATTTGAAAAATTCTCAGAGTTAATATTTATTCCTGGGCTGATAATAGTTGATTCTTTGCGGTCAAATTTCCCACTATTACCAATACGGTCCTGTTCAAATATTACAATTGTCCAACCAAACTTATCAACTGCCTTTTGTATATATGTATTTGCATATGCAGGTTGGACACCTCCCATTACTACCTCAATTTCAGGATTATTAAAAACAACCATGGGCTTAGGACCAATTTTAAGGTTAGTATTATCACAAAATTCCCAAATATTACCTTCACGCTGGCCATTAGGGTAAATAATACCATAAATTTCAAAGAAATCCCCTACTTGCATAAGTACAGTGAGTTTTTCTTTTTTAAGTTTCTGTTGATATTCTTTTAGTGTTGCCATATATATTTCTACTATTTTAGGAGCTTTAGGAGCTTTAGCTGGTAATGCCATAGTTATTTAAGGAAAATTAAAATAATCTAAGGTAATCTAAGAGAATCTAAAGGAATTTTAGCTAAGCTAATCTAGTAAGATATATTATTTTTAAGTTTAGTTTTAAGTTTAGTATTTTTTTCTTTTTTAATAATAGTGTAATAGTATAGAATATAAAATATAAACTATATGCGTAAAAAAACACAAACTGTTAGTAAGTATAAAAGCGGTAGCTCGCGTAAAATATTACGTGGTAGCCCACATAATTTTAGGGTAATTTCAAGGAAGAAAAAACATATTATACATATGGGTGGATCTTCTAATGAAGCAGTTCCACTCACAGAAGACAAATGCCATAGATTAGATGAGTTAATAAAAGACGTAATGCTGAAATCATCGTATCCTGTAACGCATACAAACTATATAAAATATTATAACATAATTGCAACACTTTTGAAACATAATTTTGAAAAAATATCTAAAATACTAGATAAAAAACAACCTGAACCTGAGCGTACAGTACTAAAAATATATGATGCTCTACTTAAAGAACAAATGCCTAATGAGAAAATTAGAGATATATTGACATTCTTAATAATAAAAATATCTTTGATGACACAACAAAATATAAACAAAAATAATGAAAATCTATTTTGCAATGCACATAAATATTTTTTTACTAATAATAAAGAAAAAGAACACAAAAAGAAGCACTATATAGATTTTATAAATAATTTATATAAAAACCCTGAAATCATTTACAGTGATGACATTAATATTTTAGAAAAAATTATATATAATGCACAACAAGAACTTGTAAAAATAAACCATATAGGAGGAAATTTAAAAATAAACAAAAAAAAAACAGAAATATTACAAAGATTAGCCGAACTAACTGTTAAGTTAGAAACATTTAAAAAATTTTTAACCGATAAAAAAAATAAAGGTTTTATAGAATCAATAATTAAACACCAAAAAGAACAAAAAGAAAAAGAAGCCAAACAGTTGCAAGAACCCGCCAAAGCCGCAGAAGCCGCCAAAGCCGCAGAACCCACCAAACCCACAGTTGCAGAACATGAACCCACCACTGATGAAATAAAGAACACTTTAATTACAACATTAATTAACGATACAAACATAGTTAGTTTAATAGAAGAATTTAACAAATTAATACCAAAAGGTAAAGATAATGCTGCTAATAATATGAAAATTACTAAAGAGAAATTATTGCCAATTTTAAATAATTATTTAAATTTAATTAGTATTTCAAGTAAAGAAAATCATTTAAGTATACTTGTTAAAATGTATAGAGAATTTATAGAAATATTTACACCTGGGTTAACACATGAAAATTCTAAGGATGCAAAGTTATCTGATTTATTAGATGTCCATATACATAACTTTATAGCACAAATTTTAACAAGTTTATCATTTTATTATAACACAACTACAGAAAAATTAAATATTAAAAAAATAATATCTGAAAATTATATTATTAATTATATAGAAAAAAATCAACAATTACATTCCCTTATAAACATTGTTCAAAATTTTGCTTTTAGCAATAATGATGTACAAGCCGAAATTACTAGATATTTAAATAAATTAACTGAAATTTGTAACAGTTTAGATAAAAGTGACAAACCCCTTTGCAGTACTTATTTAGAAAAACAAACTCAAATGATTAACGACTATAAACAAACTCAAATGATTAACGACTATAAACATATTCAAATAACTAATAGATCTGGTAATCAATCAGCAATGAAATTACAAGCAAACGCACCAGCAATAATGTCATCAGAATCATCACATCCAGCAAACACACCAGTAATGCCATTAAACTCACCGGTTGCGATCTCATTGCAAAAAAAAAGAACTAATAGCACACATACAGAGTTTTTTTCCAACGCTCAACAGAATCCATCAGCGCCTATACCTTCACATAGTAATTCCTCACAAGCAATGTCATCAGAAAACCCACCAGCAAACACAGCAGAAAACCCACCAGCAAACCCATCAGCAAATTCATCAAACCCATCAGCAAATTCACCAAATACACCAGCAAACACAGCAGAAAACCCACCACCACCAGCAAACCCACCCCCAATACCAAACAAAGCAAGCAAACACATCTCATTTCCACCACAATTACATGGAAGCGCACAAGCAAACACACCATCAAACGTACCACCAAACGCACATGGAAACGCACATGGAAACGCACATGGAAACGTACCACCAAACGTACCACCAAACGTACATGGAAATGTACCACCAAATGTACCACCAAACGTACATGGAAATGTACCACCAAATGTACCACGAAACGTACATGGAAATGTACCACCAAACGCACATGGAAACGCACATGGAAACCCACTATATACACCATACACACCACCAATACCAATGTTAAAACTTACACAAACATTATTTCCACATTTTGACAGTAGTGTGCAACAAAATATACATGATAAAATAAATGAATTACTAGATGCAAATGCTACACCTGAAAAAAAACTAGAAATTAAAAATCAATTGTTTAACCATGATGAATCTACATATTTAATAAATACAATATGTTTTGATATACTTTATGTAAAGTGTTATAATTACAAACATATAGATCATGAAGCAAAAAATGCAGAAAAAATAATAGACATAATAATTAAAAACCAGAACAACCAGGACAACCAGGACAACCATGCCAACCAGGCCAACCAGGCCAACCAGGACAACCAGGACAGCCAGGCCAACAAGGACAACTATACAGCTATTATTGCAGATATACAAAACTCTTATAAAAATACAATAGTTAATTGCAAAAAATCATATAATATATTCAAAGTAAATTACAAAGACTATACAGATCCAATACAAAACTCAGTAGAAGCTAAGCAAGCAATATTTGAACTTTGTAAATCTTTATATACTGCAAATACTGCAAATACTGTATCTAAACTTCCTATAATTTTTGATTTATATAACATTGTTACAAACTATAAATCTTTGTTATCACAAAACGATAAAAAATTTAATGATTATGTTGTAAAAGTTTATGAATTATTACCTATAATAAAAAAATGTAGTGAAGATTCAAGATATCTATACAGTTTGTACAAGATTGCCAATATTAATATAAATGAAGTATTATTATTAATTTTAAATACATGTATTACGGCACAATATTCAATAGAGTTAACAATACAAAGATTAAACTACATAAAACAAAACTATTGTAACCTTTTATTTAATACTGAAAATGTTGATGAAATTTTTATGAATATATTTGCATTAATATATTTATACAATAAAACAGGAACATCTTTTCAACCTACAAAACTAACAATTAAACAAAAAATTAAACACAGTATAAAACAATCTTTTAATTTTATATTAAAACTATTTTCTCACTTATTTAAAATTTTTAAAGGAGATTCTATTGAAGAAAAAAACCTTAAATTATTTTATAAAAAACTTGGTTTTAATTCTAAAAATTTTAAAATATCAGAGTTACTTAAAGATGCATATAAATTATTAAATAAAATAAAAGCACAAAAACAAACACAAAAACAAACACAAAACTTATTAGAAGAAAACAGACAAAACAAATATGGGACGCGTACCAACGTAAGTATGCAACGTTTTACAATTAATCAATAATAATTCTGATAATTAAATTTTTGGATTAATTATAAAAATCATGAAAATAATTTTATATTTTTTTTCATAAGTTTTTCACCATAATATTTTACACATTCCGTTGTATATTGACCTAATAAATTATTATTTTCTAAATTATTGCACACATCATTAATATTTACAACAACATATACACTATATTTATCTACAAGCACAGGAATATATTCACCTTCACTACTATCCCACATAACAATAACACCAACAACAGTACCACCATACTTTGTAATCCTTGTAATAAGATTATTAATAAAATAATCAGGTGTTGCAATTGTTACAACAAGCAAAATCCGATCATCAATTTTCATGCCACCCTCAATACTTATACCTTTAATGGCACCTTTAACTGTTCGATCATTACTATTATCAACAGCAAATAATAGACCTTTACAAAAACTTGTAGCAATATTTGTAGCATAAGGTATTGCACCTGTATTTACAGCACATACCTTATCAAACTCAATATTCTTGCTTTTAACAAGATTTTCTGCTAATAAACTATACCCATCAAATAAACTACTTTGCGATAGAATATTGTTAAAATTGCATTCATATGGTGCTTCTTCTGTACTAGGTATTTCTTTCATTTTAAAAATACCATGATCAAATAAATCTTTATATAGTTGCAGTTTAGCCATTATAATATGTCACTGTGTATAACACCTTGTTACTTTGTTTACTTTGTTTACCTTTTTTATCTATTTTATCTATTTTACCTTTTTTACCTTTTTTATCTTTAAACTATTTACAATTATAAATGAAAAAAATGTGAAAAATTACCGTACATATTTATAAAACTATTTGTAAAACTAACACTTACCAAACATTCATTGGCTTGAGTTCTAAAGCAGTATCAGCTTCACGTGTAACTATACGAAATAGTAACTGTGATTGTAAATCAGCATTAATAAGTACACCTGCAGATCCAGCAATAATTTCGCCTGGAACACCAACTGTAGTATTATCATAATATGTATTAGCATCAAGTGCATTATTTGTAGAATTTAGTGAACCGGGAGGTGCAATATATATATTACTAGTAAACCCTTGATTTGCACCAATAGTAGTTTGTTCAAGATCCATATTAATAATAATATGCCCATGATCTCTATTAATATAGGTAGCAAATGCTGCATTATTACTTGTATTATTATTCATAGCAAAATTTGCTATCATAATACAATCACCTATACGGAAAAGACGATTTGAGAAAGAGGTAGTAGTATTAATGCGAATCATTTTACGATTAGCACCGTCTGTATCATTTGGAAAAGAATTAGATACTTTTAATGCTAATCCTGATAGCCCACTTAATACACCTGTATATACAATTGTATTAATATTCAATACATCACTTTGTGTATTAAAATATTGACCACGCGGATCAGTTATAGTAATTGTCATTTTATTTAAGCTAGCTAGCGGCATATTATAAAACCGTTTCTTTTCAAAATATGCAGGATTATACTTATGGTATCCACGTAAGTATTCAGATGTAAATGTTGTAGTAGGTACAGAATTAACTATTGAATTAGTACCTGCTGTTATATAATCAGCTGGCAAAACATGTGTGCAAAACGTTTTATCATAGAGAAGTGTTGCAAATGCACGATCAGTATGATTATTAGTACCGCGAAATACACCATCTAACTCATCAATTCGCAGTAAGAGATATGGATTTTTTGTAATACCTAGATATAAACGTGTATCAAACGGTTGAATATTATCATCAAATGGTAAAATAGCATTAACTAATTCAACACTAATAATATTTTTAAATAATTGGCTAATACCTGCACCGGTGTATGTACTATCTTGATTAAATCTTACTTGAAAGTTAAAACGATTTTCAGGTGATGTTTCCCATTGTCGGTCTAGACTATTAACATTTATATAGTTAACCTTTTCAATATACTTGGGTTGTGTATCACGTTGCAGTTTAATTAATTCCCTTTGATGATCTTCAACAGTTTCTGATGGTAATGTCTGTATCTGATTATCATTAACAATACGTTCCTCCATACGTTGAGCATAGTTGTTTACTAACTGAGAACTCTTTTTAATTAAACTAGTCGGGTCAAGTACAACCTGGTCAAATTTAGTATTTGCATTTGTATTATTGCGTGTAAACATAATATTCTGATCATTAACACCAGGCGTGCGCATTGCAGTAATAGTTTGCCTATCTTGGGTATTAGTATAATTATCAAGCTGGGAATTTCTCTGTTTTTGATAATCATTTAATAGTGTCATTGGATCACTATTTTCCATAGCTTGTAAAGTAGCTATATTCTGATATAGTGGAGTATCCTCATTTTCATTGGCAAATAAGGAATCTGTGAGTTCATTTGTAATGTCAAATGGTTTAATATTAAAAGTACCTTGGGATTGATTATTTATACCAGTTGATTTATTTTGCGACATGGTATCAACTGCTCGATTAAATGATGGTTGTACATATGGCTGATCTGCTTGTGCACCATGTGTAAATACCTCTTTATTTACATATGATGTTGAACGTTGACTTGGTTGTGGTAAATAGTTATTGGGGTTACCATTATCACGAATGCCTGAACCAAGTCCTAAGTTCGGAAGTTCCCTTGTTTCCATTAAAGTTTTATATGTATTTTCAACATCTTTATTTTCAGGCGCCATTGTAAAGCCAGTTGCGCCTTTTGAACTATTAGATGCATCATTATTCATATTCTTTTCAAAAATCTTTTTATGAAAAAAAGATACTGATCTTTCAATTAACTTATTATTAATATTTGATAAATTACGATTATCATCAGGTACTTTATCTAAAACCATTTTTGCCATTTGATTGAATGATGTTTTAAAATTTGCATTTGCAGAAATATCTTTATTTGTGCGCTTATTAATTTCTATGCATACTTGACTGTAAGTATTATCTAAATTACTTTGTGAGTAATATAAAGCAGTAAATTCATGTGAACCACGCGATCCAGTTGAATTATTCATTTTATATTTATATTTGTTATAATTATGTTTGATATGCTTATGCTTATGTTTATGCTTATGTTTATTCTATATCTAGATATATTAAAATAATAAAATAATTTAATAATTTGACCATACTGTATCTATATCTATGTCTATGTCTATATCTATATCTACATCCACTATCACACTTTAATAAAAAACTCATTGCGCTTAGAATTCATCTTATCATCATTAATTATGTTTTGCGTTATACTTGTAAATTTATCCCCTGCTAGAAGGCTAGTTATAAAATAAATACAATATACACCACACTCACTATTTTTGTATTGATGACGCTGTTTATTTATTTTAATTGTTAATGATTTTCCTAATTTGGCACCTTGTTCTTTAAGGCGATTCATTAGTTTAGTAACTTCAGTACATGGGTGAATACCATAGCTATCCCAATAGTAAATATCCCCAATATCATAATCTAAATACATAGCAACCCAATGGCTACCGGATTGTGTATGTTTATCTAAATTAAACACAACCCCTAACTTCTTTTTACCTTTTTCAATAAGTTGCCCTAAATTTACTTTACAAAGTTCATTTATAACACATTGCCCAAAACCTAAAACTGTATCAAAATCCATAGGGACTGGACCTATAAATTCAAAATCTTTATATACTATTTCATATTGATTCATTACATCGCGAATATCTAGAGTATTTAACCATTGATATTTATTTGCATTCCATGATTTAGGCATTATAGGCTTAAAATTTTTAAGTAATTTAGCTGATAATGGTGTTCCTTTAAGAAATTCTTGACGGACCCAACAAACTTCATTATTACATACACTGCTCATCATGCGATTAATACTATTCCAAAGCTCGCTACCTGTTGTTTTATTAGTGTAGGTAATGCGCTTATCTGGATGTGATGAGTTCCATTTATCAGCAATTTTTTGAAGACTATCAATAGTAAAACAACTATGAGATGTTGCAGATTTGATAATATTCATATTTTGGTTATCTAGAGAGGTTGATGTTGACAAATTTTTAGGGGAAATAAAAGGTGCACATAATGATTTAGAATTAGTTGAGTTAGTAGGTTTAACTGATTTTACAGGTTTTACAATTTTTACAGGTAATGCATTTAAAACTTTATTATGTTTATTAGTAGCATTTCTTTTAGATTTGTATGCAGATTTATGTGCAGATTTATGTCTACTATATTTTTTAATAGCCATAATACCCTACCTAATTATAGTTAATTATGTGTTAAATTAGTCTTTTAATGCCTTTCTTAATAATAATAGATAAAAAAAATAAAAATTATAAAAGTGTATGAGTGCATAAGTGTATATCCTTTAAAAGCCTAACTGTTATATACAACCGATAGCTTTAGGTAGGAACTCCTGTAAAATGAGGGATAATATTCATCCATTATTTAAAGGATATAATTTATAGTGATTTCTGGTACTCAAGAATTTCAAGATATACACGTTGCTTAGAATACTCAGGATCATTAAACATTTCAATAAGTAGATTTTCTACAGCAACAGCTGAATAAGCATCATTTAAATTTTCCTTTAGAGTTGTGCGAATATATTTTTTTAAGTCATTTGCCTTTTCTATATAGAGATTATCTATCATTGCTTTAACATTATCATCAGGTAATTTATTAGTATTAGATTCTTTTAATTCTTTTTCATAATAAAACTTAATATAGTAATATGTTACATCACGCACTAAAGTAATAAGAGATGTATCTTCCATTGTAACTGAGTGATTATAGTTTAGTACTATGCTACTTTATAAATCTTAAATTATATAATTTATAATTACGCAGGATAGGTTTATATTACTATAATTTTATATAGATTAACATAAACAATATATTCAAACACATCCAAATATCTAAACACCTAGACACCTAGACACCTAGACACCTAGACAGAGAAATATGCAAATTATAAAATTTATAGTTAATACAGCAACACATGTTATTAAATTATACAAGATAAAGCAAATTCTTAATAGTATTGAAAAGTGTAAAAATATTGATGTTACAAGTTTTGAATTAAATACTATAGCTGCAAAAACAGCTGCAAAAGACTATACAGTTAAACTTCAAAAACTTAAGCAGGAAATGTTTGACTGTGGTTTTCTCTATGTTAAATTTTTTCAATGGTATATAAGTAAGCTAAAATCCGATATAATACAGTCTAATATTAGTGAGCAAAAAAACTATAGTAATAGCAGAATCACCAGTATATCATATTTTATTTCACATTTTGAAGATATATTTGAACAATGTCCATATCACTCTCTAGAGGATACTAAACACATATTTCAAGACATGTTACCTGATACAAAAATTGAAGACTACATTGATATTAATACTTTATGTATTATTGCATCAGGTAGTATTGGGCAAGTATACTATGCAAAAACTACAGATGGTAAAGAAATTGCTATTAAAGTAAAGCATCCTGGTATTGATGATGAATTAAAAGAGCAAGTAAATCTTATTGCACTCATACAATATCTGCAATCATTCAAATATTTTAGAAAACGGTTCAATTTATTTTTTAATATTGACGATTTTTTAACAGATTTGACATTGCAATGCGATTTTAATAATGAAGCTAATAATACTAAAAAATTTATTGAAAACTTTGCAGATAGTGCTAAATATGTAAAATTTCCAGAAGTATTATTTAGCTCACGCGATTTGTTAATTTCTGAGTATATTGAAGCACATTCAATTGATAGTCTTACTGAATTTCAAAAATCCCAGGCTACACTCACATTTATATGTTTTTTTTATCAAATGTTATTTATAGATAATCATATACATGGCGATTTACATTGCAAAAATTGGAAAGTTAGGTTAAATTCTAATGTTAGCATTGATAGTGGTTTACAGCATAATTCACAACATAATCCACAACATAAGCCGCAAATTGTTGTTTATGATTCTGGTATTTGCTATAGTAATTTAAACGTTGAGTTAACAAAAGAGTTTTGGTTGGCTTTGGGTAAGTATGATATAGTAACTTTGTCACGTACAATACGGCAATTTATAATTTCATCAAAATATGAGATAAATATGAATGATTTAGAGAGTGAAATTTTAGTAATATTAAAAGAATTAGAAAGTAATTTTATAAGTACTCAATTAATATTGTCAACAATTGTAAATTTTTTTGCATCTCATGATATTATTATACATAAATTTTTACTTAATTTAACAATTACTATTTGCTTAATTGAAGAGTTTTTAAAAAAAGCAAATATAATCAATAAAGATAAAGATATTTTGAAAACTACTAATATGTATAATTTAATAAATGAATCGCAATTAGATATTATAGCATTCTCAAAATGCAATAATTCTTTTAAACAAATTGGCGAAATGTTAGAAAATGATATGGACAACAAATTTAAAAAATATACTGAAAACATAGCAAATAATAATATAGACTTATCTATAGACTTGAATTGTGCAAATAATAGTGCAAATATCATGCAATCTGAGTCTGTAACTAGCACCATAGAATGCAAATTATTTCATACTTTATCTACAACTAAATTAAAATTTACATCACCTGAATAGCACTATTAAAAATAGCACTATTTTTAATAGCACTATTATTAATAGCACTATTAAAAATAGCACTATTAAAAATAGCATCCATTTTCCTGATGTTTATAACCTGGAGGTATTTCCTCGGCCAGTGGTGAAATCCAATGTTCATTAATATATTCTTTAAAAAATGGATTATTGCTTTCTTTCCATCTAGAACCTGCTACACCAAACATCATTTGCAATCCACCACCTAAATGTATAGCGGTTTTTAACATTTGCCCTTTAATATATGATGCAAGTGGTATACTATATGCACCAATTCCTATTAATGCTAAATCAAATTCACCACAATTTGCAATTTTTCCTTTATATTTAGTAAGTAAATCAAGTGAATTAGTTGGCATATTAATTTTTTCCTGTTCACTAAGCAAAAAATATGGATGTGGAAAGTTAATAAATTTAAATGTAATATTACTAGGCCAGAAATTAGTCCAACGCCCTTGCCAAACTTTATCACGGTTTGCAAGTTGTTGTTGTATTGATTTAGTAAATGGTGAAATAACTAGAATTGTTTTATTTTGGTAAAGATGTTGCCACCAGTTATCAGGTGTTGTATAAAATGGTTCTAGAGCAGGCAAATCAATTAGCAATTTTACACGGTTTTCATCACCCTTTTGTGAAAGTGCATAATCATTCCAAATAGTTTCTTCAACTTCTATAATATTATCATTCCAACTTGCCATTATATTAATATGACGCATTGCCTCCAAGTAAATAGACATAAAATTTATAAAATTTACTTTATTATTTGGATATAAACCAGCACAATTGCATGCTTCATATTTAATACCATCAGAGTAATCTGCAATAATCCCTTTGCTAATTAAAATGGATTCTATTATAGTTCGCAGCTCAACTGAACCTATTTTACCAATAAATAATGGTGTTGTACCCTGAAGTGTACCCTGAATTGTATTATATAATAACTTATATGCAGCATCACCAGTTATCCGTTTATTTATATATTCTTGGGTATGTGCAGTATATTTTTTAGCATTACTAGTAATATTTGCCATTTGGATAGGTATTAAGTTTAAGTTTTGAGTTTTAACTTATTAGAGACTTACATGATAAACAATGCTTTGCTTAAATTATGTTTACTAATTAAAATTTTAGATAAATTATTTAAGAGGTATCTAGCTATCTAAATATATCTAAATATATTTAACAAATATGTCAAATACTCAAGGTAATACTCAAGGTAATAAGCAAAGCACATCAACTATTCCAAAAAAATTGCATTGTTATGATGATATTGAGGTAAATGGACGCATTATATATTTGCCAGATAAGTATATTCAACAGGCGTTTTTATCATATGAGCAAAAGTTAATTTATAAATATATTTTAGCAATGTTAATAGATAATTATTTATCAAAGCATTGTTCTAGCACATTTAATAAAGCTATTATTGATAAGCTGCAATGTAGTTGTGATAACATGTTTGCCTATCTAATTATGGGAAAAGTTACAGGCACTTTAAAACTTACTATACTAGAAAGTAGTATTATTGATAAAATACCAAAATCATTATTTAAAGAACAAAATCTAATATTATGTGAAAAAATGGAGTAGTTTTTATATTGCTAAGTTTTTATATTGCTAGATAGTAAATAGTAAATAGTAAATAGGAACAGGGACAATGGCGGCATACAAAATTAATAGTGTTGATGAAATGCAATATATGGTTGTTACATTATTTGTTGTTGTATTTAGTTTGTTTTTTATCTATATATTAATGGCAAATAGTAAAGATCGCGCTGAAACTCAACATGGTGTACTAGGCTAATAAACTATTAAACTATTAAACTATTAAACTATTAAACTATTAAAAAATTTATATCTACCAATAAAGTATAAGTAAACTAAACTAAACTAAACTAAACATTTATACACATTACACTTTAAAATGTCAAACACACCTATAGGATTATTTATAGGCATTGGATTTGCTTTTGTAATAATATTTATAGTTTTATCTATTCTATCATTTGCGGTACCATGTATGATTCTCTATTACGTTTATAAATTAGATGATCCTAAATGTGATTGTGTTATGGACTGGCGTAACCCATTTATAAAATATTGGACAATTGCTACATTATTTATTATATGCATAAATGCAAGCTTAGGTACTAATCCAATTATAATGATTATTACATCTATTATGACTGCAGTCGGTGTATATGCTTTATTTACATATATTGGAGATATTAATGAAAAACAATGTAAATGTGCAATTGATAATATGCCTTTTATTAATAATTTTCTTTACTATTATCGGTGGCTTATGATTATTGGTGTATTTGTATCATTTTCAGGAGCTTTAAAACTAGCTGCTAGTAGTAATGGAAAACAATGGTTATCATTTCACAAACCTGAACATAAAAATACTGATGGATTTAAAACGTATTCATATACTACTGTAGGTAAGAAGGGGTCAAAAGACTATAAACGCATTAATACTTAACATACTTAACATTTAACTTTGAATTATTTTTATCATTTTTATCATTTTTATCATTTTTATCATTTTTATCATTTTTATCATTTTTATCATTTTTACTTTAGTAACTATCATTAATATCCTTTTAATGGATATTAATGTGAAATAGTAAAAATTGCGCTATAAATTAACATGGTGCATTAAATCATTAATATGTTTATATCTACCAGTAAAGTATAAGTAAAGTATAAGTAAACTATAAGTAAAGTATAAGTAAAGTATAAGTAAACTAAACTAAACATTTATATACATTACACTTTAAAATGCCAACTCCAAGTTCAATCAAGGAAATAATGTTTTTAGGACTATTTTATAGCTCTGCATTTATCGTTCCACTAGTATGTATTCTAGCACTTGTAGTACCTTGTATGATTCTCTATTACGTTTATAAATTAGAAGATCCTAAATGTGATTGTGTTATGGACTGGCGTAATCCATTTATAAAATATTGGACAATTGCTATATTATTCATTTACTGTATAAAAGCATGCATAGGTATTAATCCAATTGTAATGATAATTACACCTATTATGTCTGCAGTCAGTTTATATGCTTTATTTACATATATTGGAGATATTAATGAAAAGCAATGTAAATGTGCAATTGATAATATGCCTTTTATTAATAATTTTCTTTATTATTATCGGTGGTTTATGATTGTTGGTGTAATTATTTTCGGATTAGCATCATTTTCAGCAGTTTCAAAAATAGCTGCTAGATGTAAAGGTCCTCGCTGGTTATCATTTCGCATACCTGATGGTACTGATATTACTATTTTTGGGAGAACTCCTATATTTGGAAGACTTATATTAGCTATCTTGTAAAAGATACTTAAACATCCTTAACATCCTTAACATTTAACTTTGAATTATTTTTATCATTTTACTTTAGTAACTATACTTAACTATACGCATGTACTATCAACTTATAATTTTATTTGTAATTACATTAATATTTTTACTTATTACAAAATATTATCTGCTCCAGAATCAAAAGTGTAAGGAAAACTATAAACAGCAAATTGACTATTTTACAGAAGAGACCACACTCACATCAACACAAAAACTTAAAAAAAAATATAATATTGAAATACTCTACTTATCATCTTCCGATGCACAAGCATTATTTAAAAAAAGTTCTCAATATTTGCAAAATATGAATCAATCTAACCTATCTGCCCGTAAATGTGAAACATTGAGTGACCTTTATGATAAATATATGGGTGGATTGCAAGATATTACTGATACTGACAAAATTCAAGTTGATACATTTCTTCTTACAACGCTAGATAAGTTAGCACAGCACAATTATTCACTTTGCAGATATTTAGCATATTGGTTGCGTCACATTAGCTTTGCAAAGGGTCAAGAATGGTTAGAAAGTGGTATGCCACATACTCTAGATAATACAATTATTATGGATCCAAACTGGTTTACAACACCTCGGACAACTACTCTTTTTCATGAATTAACTCATATCCATCAGCGTACCAAATTTTTTGACTTTGAAGACCTTTATTTTCTATTAGGCTATTTTTACCATCCTAAAGTAATTAAAGGTATGGAACAATATTATCAGCTTAATCGTAATAATCCAGATGGTGCATCACTATTTTGGCTATGGCATTATCCAGATAGTACAATAGGTAATGCATCCCAAATTACAAGGGGAAATACAGAAGGAAATCTAGTTTCTAGTAAAGCAAGTGGTATAATACCTAATGATACAAATAATGGTGATTGTTGGTGGATTGGTGCTGTTTTCAAGTCTGCTGCGCCTGTTAGTGTAACAGATGTAAATTATATTGCATTACAGTTAACACGCGCAGCAGATGGCACATATTACTTATTGCAAAATACGCCTGTACGTTTAGATAAGTTTAAGCAATATAATGATTATATGGGTATAAATGATAATAATTATCATCCAAATGAAACAACTGCAAAATATATGGAATGGTATTATACAGATGCAATTGACAAGCACAGTGTTCCTGAACATTTAAAGTATAATGGATATAAAGCTTTTAAAAAATATATGGATGACTATCTAGCAACATATTTTGATAGTAAAACTGAATGATACTGAATGATATTAAATAAAGAATTATTTACCTAATGTAATTGATTTAATAAAAGACACTTTACTTGGGTTAAAACTTTTTACAACATGCATTATACGTGATGCAACGCGCACCATTTTATTAGTTTTTATAAATTTATATAGATTTAATAAAGCTACATTTCTGTTTGATGGACTGCTATCAGTTATTGTATATGAAATATTATCAGGATATTTAAATAATTCAATTCTATATATATGTGTTCCGCTAGATGGAGATGGTGGTAAATATGAAATTATTGATGGACCGTACTTATTATTATATTTAATTGTAATAGCATAATTTATAATAGGGCGTGATTTCCCTGTAATTGTATCCTTAACAGTACTATCCCATATAATACATAAATGACGGTCTAGTGTACGTATCCATATAAAAGGCTCACGTAATAGTTTAAAACTAGGTATTGATTTATTAGTATATTTATTAATGTTAAATTCAGTAAGTTGTCTGTAATTATAAATTATTTTAAAAAATTCGAGTTTTGAATTTTTAGATAGCTGACTTAATGGAGACTTTATTAAATGTAATAAACTAGATTTATGATGTTGCTTTTGTTTACCTAAATTTTTATAAAAAAAATTACTTAGTGCAGATGAGCCACCAATATAATGTAATTTTTTATGTGATTTTTTATGTAATTTTTTATGTGATTGTTTTTGCTTGCGTTGTTTATGTGTTTTTGATTTGTGTGAATAATATTTATAGGTGTACTTTGTCATAGTGCATAGTATACTATACTATAATGTTAAAGTGTAATTCTAAAGTGTAATGCTAATAAGTATTATTAAACTATTATATTTTAAATATATCTATAATAAATTTGTATTAAAATATATAATTATAGTAATAAATCATACTAAATCATACTAACTTATGGCCACTCATTTGCATTATTTTAAATATAATGTAGTTAAAAAAGAAATTATATTACGCAGTATTAAAATTATAGATATTATACATTTAACAATATTAAACTTTTTAGCAGGATATTTAATTTCACACTATATTAATACATTATTTCCAGAGTTTGATCCAAATTATAATCATAATAAATTTTTATTATTATTAGAAGTTTTACTGCAAATTTCCATAATTGGTGTACTCATTTATTTATTACGTAATGTAATTTCTTTAATACCATTTCCACTTAATAATATTTATGGATTTGATCATTCTAAAATGAATAGATTACCATATGGGCAAATTGCTTTATCATTTGGCATATTTAGTGCACAATTTATTTTAAAAAATAAATTAGAGTATTTGTTAAAATCTAAAAATTTAATTCCTATTTAATTCCTTCTATATCCTTTAAAAGCCTATTGGTTATATAACCGATGGCTTTTAAAGGATAATAAGTTTTTCACTTACTTCATAGCCTTCATTATAATAAAGCATTGCATTATTTATATAACAATCATGATGTTGACCCATTTTATCTGCACATAATGCTTCTATTAATGCCTTTTTATCATAGTTAAATTCCTTTGCAACTGATGGCAAAAAAAAGCCACTTGTTTTATTATTTTTAACAAGAATACCGTCACGTCCTAAAACAAAACGATCACCAAAATATTGGCTAATAGTTATTTGTTTTAAACTATTTAAAATAGTAATGCTCAAATTTATGCTATTATATTCAGATATATCAAGAGGTTTAAAACGGGTATCATGCATTGCTGATTCTTGAACATATTTAGATACATTTGATTCAATAGTTGGTATATTTTCAATATCTTCAGTATCTTTAGAAATATCAGTAGTTCCTATACAACCACGTAAAGTGCCATTATTGTTATAAATAGTTACAAATACACCTAAATTGCATTGAAACACTTGACTATAAATAGGAGATAAGAGTGCAGTTGGTATTTTAGATTTTTTGTAGTTATTATACAAATTATCATTGCTAGATATCAAAGTGTTAAATAATTGTTCTCTAGCAAGAGTTAATAGTGCCAATTTTTCAAAGTTGCTCATAATTGTATCTAGCTTACGTAATTTTTGATTCCTAATATAAGGTTGTGTAGTTATTGCAATACTAACATAGCTTACTGAGCTTAGCGATATATTGCTAATATCAATTGTTTTTACTAATTGAAATGGTGTAAAGTTAATAAGATCTATTTGCTCACGCTGAAGTGATGTGTAGTAGCATAGTGTACGTGTAAACAAACGTGGTTTGCTTGTAATGCTTGTATTTTTATTATTTGTACTTTCATTAGAATCTGTTGAATCAAAAGATGTTGATGTTGATTTAGATATACTAGATTTATTAGATTTATTAGATTTATTAGATTTATTAGATTTATTAGATCCATTAGAACTTTTAGATCCATTAGAACCATTAGATCCATTAGAACTGCTAGATACACTTGACCTTTTAATATATTTACTACTAAATAAGTTTAATAGTTTAGCAAATAAGTACATGGCAACTATACCACAACTTGCACTGTTATTTAACTCTGAAATATCTTGAATTATATCCATATTACGTTTTCCTTTAGTACCATTTAATTTATTATAAATAAATTTAAGTGTTTCACTATCTTTAGACCTAATAGAATGATAAATATAACTATTAACTTTTGTAGGAAAATGACCATTTACATGAGATAAATCACTTGTGCATATAATTACAGTATTTTCGTCTTGCAATAAATCTATTAATATATTAAATATTTTGTATATACGTGCAATATTTGCTTTATTAAATGTAATAGGACCAATTATTAAAGGTACAAGTTTAACTTTAGGTGTAATTGCTTCAATAAATGGTAATTGCATAAAGAATGAGTGCTCTTTTTCAAAAATATCATTATTAACTGTTGTATATGGTTCTAGCTTATGCATTGTTTTAGTATCTATTTCAATTGGGTAAGAGCCTGCACCTGTAAAAGAATTAACTGTTTTTGCAGATGTTGTAAATATATCACTTTCGCTATGATTAGTGCAAAAGAGAATAATGCGCTTAATATGTTTTTTACGGTGTCTTAATGCATAATATGCAGTTGCTGCACAAAGTCCAGAATAGCGTAATCCTGCATGTGGGACAATAATCCCTTTGATTGTATCTTTTTCACAATTGGATGAAAAATGTTTATGCGATATAGTAAACAATAGTCGAAGATAATCATGTATACTTAAACCATTTTCTGTTTCAAACCATGATGAAGTATAATCAATATGTAATTCTGCTTTAGGCGGTGTTTTATGCGGTGTTTTAGGTGATGTTTTAGGTTGTATAGCAGGTTGTACAATATGTGTATTGTTATTGTTATATAAATATTGCTGATTAACAGGATATTGCTGGTTAACAGGATATTGTTGGTTAACAGGATATTGCTGATTAACAGGATATGCATTTACACTTGTATTAACATTATAATCGGTGTTTGGTACATATCTACTTGATCCCCTACTATTATTGCTGTATTGAAAACTATCTTGAGTACTGGACTGATAATCATTGTACATACTGCAATACACTACACCACACTGATCTATACTATTTATATTGTCTATAATATTTTTACTAACCTTTTTGAATTATCTAAATATACTTTAGATACTCTAGATACTATATATAATGTCTATATCACATCGTAGTAAACTAAAAATCAAAAGCAAAAGCAAAAGCTCACAGGTTTTAAAAAACAATACAAAAACTCTTAAGAAAATCACAATAGGTGCACATGCAAGCATAACACCAACAATTTTTGCAGGATTACAATATATTAGATCAATTGGTGGTAATGCTGCACAAATTTATTTTGGTGCCCCTAGAAAAGGATCAATTAAAGACAAACAGCATCTTGGCCCTGATGATATAAAGAATATTAGCACTTATTTAAAAAAGGAAAAAATGGAATTAGTAATACATTCAATATATTTGCTTAACTTTGCAAATCATCTTCCAACTGATCCTAAAAACTATTTTGCCCATTTAAATCTTCAATATGATTTAAAATATGCTGCAAAGCTAGGTGCTCATTGTGTAGTATTGCATTTTGGTTATAAGAAAAAAGATAGTGAACTAAAGCAAGCTCTAGATATCATGATAGCAAATATTAATTATATTTTAGCAAGAGCACCTCATAATATAAAACTTGCTTTAGAAACAAGTGCATGTAAAAGTCAAGTAGGATCAACACTAGAAAATATTAAATACATATGGGATGGCATATATAATAAATACAAGGCTACAAAACGCGTAGGTATATGCATTGATACTGCTCATGTATTTGCATCAGGAGATGGTGATATTTCAACAGTTTCCGGTATGCGTGAATATCTAGAACGCTTTAATAGGCTTATTGGTGTTAAAAATATAGCAAATTTCCATTTAAATGATTCACGTTGGGAATTAAATTCTAATCGTGATGAACATCGTGGCATTACACATGGAGAAATTTTTAAAGGTTCGGAAGGTCTAGCAGCCTTAAAATATTTAATACAATATTGTACAGATAAAAAACATAAAATAATAATAATACTTGAAACACACGGTACAGGTGAACTAAATAGTTCACTAAGTGAAAAACAACTTGCAAAAAAACTTGCAAAAAATCCTATTGGATCAACATATGAATCTGAAATAGCACTAATAAAATCATTGGTGGCCAAATAGCTAATCTGGGTTTTGTATTTTAATGCGTGCTGTAAATAATTTGCAGGCAAACTCATAACGCTCCATATTATCAGCACCAAATGCATCTGCAAGGGCATTTAAATCAATTAAGTTGCAATTTGTTGGTTTACCAAACATTTCACAAATTTTATTATAATTAGGTGCCAAGTAACATCCTGTGCGTTCTGGGTGTTTATTTATAGGTTTTTGGTTGCTAGACTTATTAGACTTATTAGACTTATTAGAATTACTAGAGCGTTCATTACTCTCATTGCTTTTATTTGCAGCTTGATGTTTTTCAATAAAGTTTGTACTATTTTTGCCTTTTGCATTATCAATATGTACAATTTTAAATTGTGTAGGTATATTTATTATTTTATAACCACTTTTAACTATACGATCGCAGATAGCATTATCACAACCAAGCATGCCCATTTCAAAATTGCAGTCTCTAATAGTTAGTGGTGCTTTAAATAGCCAGGCATCTTGAGTATGTGCGTGCATTAATTTATTAAAATTGGCATCCATTGCAATATCAGTTGGCGATTTATATTCATGACGGGATAAAGCAAGTATATAATTGCGATTTAACCAGCTAGCTGCAATATTCCATCTGCTAGATAGATCTAAGTAAATATCTAAGTTGCATAGGCACCAGTATATGCCATTTTGCTTAGCATTTTTAGAGGCAAACTCAAATGCTTCTTGATATGTTAACCAAGTAGATGGGGCAGTTCTATTTCCTAATTTATATTTAGGATTGCTGGATAGATGGCTGGATAGATGGCTGGATACTGCCTCATTAACCATATCAGCTCTTAAATCCCAAATAGTTTTTATATATGGATTATCTAGATTATTGGAAATTGCAAGTTCCAATTCTTTAAGTCTTGCAGGGTCATTTTCTCTATAAGTTTGTATAATTAAGTTAATAAATGGTTTAGGTGTGGCTATAAAAATATCTTCAGCAATCAATTGAATATATTCCTCATATTTAGCCATGCATTTTTCTACATTGTAAGTAGCTGCAATATATTTAGTACCTTTTGCTAGTTTATTAGCAACTTTTTCACGAAATTTAATAGATTCATCTGATAGTATGGCATCATTACCATCATTACCATCATTACCAGTATTTCCAATAAATAACTCTAACTTTTTCCAAAGATCATCAATGTTATTTTCAAAATAAATTAATGATTCTGGAGCAATTTCATCAAAAATATCATTTTGTATAGCAAATACTGGGGTATTGTACTGCATAGCTTCAATAATTGGGAGACCAAAACCCTCATAAAGACTAGGAACAATTACACATATAGCATTACTATATAAACTAGCAAGTACAGAATCACTAACATTTGTAATATATAAAACATTATCTTTTATTGTTGGTTGCTGCATCTGGGTTTTAGTAAGCAATATAATAGGTATAGTTGATGTATTAGAGTTAAGTATACTCTTTAACCGTGTACCATATTTAATGGCAAAGTCAGTAATAAGTTTACTATTTTTATAAGGTTCATTATTTGTTATAATTGAAAAAACATAAGATTTACTTTTAACACCAATGCTAGATAGTAAAGTGTTATCTGGAGTAATATTGTTAATAGGTGGTAATGCAGTATATATAGTTGATATGCTTGACACATTTACTGCGATTTTATCCACATTTAATGTAGGTGATATATTCCATATATATGGTGCATTCTTAAGATGTGGATAAAATCGCAGTAAATCAACTTTTGTATTGTTACTTACTGTTGTAAAATATGTAGCATTTTTAATGGCTAGGTCTTTTTGTATCCACATTGGATCATCAACAGCCATTTTAAATATTTCAGGAATCATATCATGTATAATGAGCCAATTAGGTATAGCAGTACAATAAGTAAAATATGTGCTGATGAATACATCACCTTTAAGTTCTTTAGCTATATAGTTTAAATAATCAACATCTTGATTCATAAGTGAATAGTTAAATGCATTTATTTTAACAATATTAAATTTACTAAGTTCAGGGTGTTTAAACTGTGAACCTTCACGTAGTAAAAGTGTTATAGTATAATGGTTAGGCAACTTGTTAGGCAACTGGTTAGTCACTATATTATCACTATACCCATTTGCTTTCAAATTATAAAGGATAGTTTCCCATACTTTTGAAATCCCACTATATGATCTAGTAAAAAACACAGTATCAATTAAAATATGTAAAGATTTTTGCATTGTAAATATGTTTGTAAATATAATTTATTTAATCATTTATTTAATCACTATAATAGTTTTTATACTTACAAAAATAATGTTTTTTATATTAATATAAAGAAGGTATTCCTATAATCGTGCATATGTGCATATAATGGAAAAAATTAAAGTTGGTTTTTTCTCTTCAATTTCTAGTGAATGGTTTCATTTACATAAAGATAGATTTGAACAGATTGGTGATATAGCAGTTGCTAAATATTTAATTTATGAAAGTAGTGGTGATCCAATTGATGTTATTAATAAGATTAAATCGCAATTTCCTAAAGAAAAACTTGTATTCATTTTAAGTGGTGATAAAAATGAGCATATTGATGATGAATGTATTTGGTTTACTAATGCAGTCAAGCCATCTGGATTAGCAAAACGCCAAACACAAATTTTTGTTACAAATCCTGCAATATTTAAATTTTACAGGCAAATTAATAATAGGGTTACTAACATTACACCAATTACTGAACGTGCAGTAAACATATATTTTAAAGGTACCATTTGGCCAGGAATGCGAACTGAAATGGCTAATTTTTTTAAAGATAAAGTGGGTTGTAATATCGTTGCAAATAATAATTATTGGGATTGGCGTTTTAGTATTAAAAAGCCATCAAATGAGCAAATTGAGCAAACAGCATTTGAATCATATAATGATATGTTAGGAGTTAAATTAGTATTATGTCCAAAAGGTAATGGAAATAGCAGTATGCGTATTATAGAAAGTATTGTATGTGGGGCAATACCTATATTGATTGATGATATAAGTGCACCATTTGAAAATGACTGGTCAAATATAGCATTGGTATTTAATAGTAAAGAAAATAATTGCAAGTATACTGGCTATACTATGTGGGATAATATATGGGATGAATGTAATAAATTACTAAATGATAATGATAGAATGATAAAAATGCAAAATGCAGGAATACAGTATTTTAAAGATGTTGTGTATAGTGACTATACTAAGTTAGGGTGTGAAATGTATAAAGATTTAGGGACTGTGTGTTATGGATTTAGTGGTAAAATTATGGAATATTTAATAAAGTTAGATGATACTATTACTATTTCATAAATTTAACAATAAAATATTGTTTGCCAACTTCATGTGCTTCTATACTTCCAGTAGTTGTTTTTTCTTTAGAAAAACTATATCTACTACGAGATAATTTATTTCCATCTCCTCGCCTTAATATTTCTATAGCAATTTGTGGTATAATCTGTGTGTTTTTATGTAAAGAATATACTATATATTCAACTGGACAACTTACAATGTTTTGACGTCTTTTATCAATTTCACTTTGAATATATTTTGCGTCAAGTGGCACAATTACATTTTCTTTTTTATCACCAATAATAGTACCAAATCCTAATATAAATTGTATAATAAAAAAAAATCTAGAATCTTTTTGAAAACGTGCACCTATTAAATAATTACCACTAACTTTTAAATGACGAAATCTAAATTTTGGTAAATTTAAAAGCTGAGCACTATTAATTGTAGGTGCAGATTTAAGATCATTAGATGCATATGCATTAGTTATACTTAGCATACCTTCTCTATGATAAAATATTTCAACTTCTTTAGAAACCCAAAATCTAAATCCTGCATTTTGTTCTTTAATGGTAATAGATTTTTTGTTATGTTTAGTAGAAAATTTTTTATTTTTTTTATGTTTATTATTTTTTTTATGTTTAATAGTATATTGTGGCATAACTAAGTATATTACTTTATATTTTATAAAGAATATAAATTTAACTATATTTAATTTAATAAATTTAAAAGTATAAGAAAATATAGATTATATAAAAGAGTTAAAAGTAAAGAAAATATGAATAATGTTAATAATGTTAATAATGTTAATAATGTTAATAATGTTAATAATATATATGATATATACAATATTCCTATAGGTAGTAAAGTTCAGTTTCAAAATAATGAGAACATATGTACAATAATTGGTTACAATTGTGATAAATCACTAGTTATGTATATAATGCAAAACGATACTACTATATTTGAAAATATGAAATTTGAATATACTGTAAATATCTTAAATATATTAGACACATCTTTATCTTTTACTAAGTTGACTATTTAATAATACATTTATATACGATTATTTTGACTATTTTGATTTATTAAATTATCAAATCCTGTAATTATAGGATTAACATCACCAATTAAATTATTTATAAATGATCCTAACCGCACACGAGTATTATGTGCACTAGTATTGGAATTTAATACATTGTTTATAAATGGTGCAGTAAGATCAATAAATGATGCAAACCCAGTACTTTCAATAAAAGTATTAACTTGCTGTGGTGATGGTAATCGTGGCTGTGAATTTAAAGTACGAGGTGTTTGTGCGTGAGGTGTTTGATTTACAACTACATTAGATGGCTGCACTGGCTGCACTGGTTGCACTGGCTGCACTGGTTGCACAGGCTGCACTGGCTGCACAGGCTGCACAGGCTGCACTGGCTGCACTGGTTGCACTGGTAATGTTTCTATCACACATGGCTCTAGATCATTATCTAAATCATCATATGTTAATGTTGCATCATCAATTATATTAATTACATTACGCGAACTTGCAATATTACCAGAACTAATACTATCACTACCATTATCACTATTACTAGAATTGTCACTTAATAAATCTGTAGCCATCGTTTCTCTGTAAACAGTGACATTATGTCTACATGTAGGACAAGTATTTTTTTCAGATAGCCAGATATCAATACAGTTTAAGTGAAAATTATGTTTGCAACATTTTAACTGTCTGCATATGTCAGTAGTTTCAAATTCATTTTGACAAATTAAGCAAGCAGCCCGATCTATTTCTGTATTGTTTAACTGATACATATATACATCATTTCCATCATTTCTATCACTATACTTATATACATTACTAACTTTATTAATATTTGCAGGTGTTAGTCCACTAACAACCGGTTCATTATTGTTAATATTATCATTACCGGCATTACCATTTCGAAATCTAGATAATATCTCTGGATTAATATTATTTATTTCAATTTCAATAGGTATATTATCGTTAATAACATTATTAAATAAGCTGGTAAGTAATGTATTAATTCTATCAGAAATTGGTTGCAAATGAGCATTAGGAACACTAGTAGGAACACTAGTAGGAACACTAGTAGGAACACTAGTAGGAACACCAGTAGCTGGTTGATGTCCAAATAGATTTGAAAACACAGCACTATTTGATAATGTACTAGGCATAAATTCATTATTAAATATAGTAAACCCCATTATAGTGTCTAAATGAGGTATTTGACTAGTTGGATGGGTAGTAGTTGTATTAGGTTGCATATTAGGTTGCATATTAGGTTGCATATTATTAGTAAAGTTGAGTGGTACTGTATGAAAAGCTTGAGGTGTGTGTATAGATGCATATGTAGGAATTGTTGAAGGTCTTGATGATGAAATATGTGTAGGCGTAAATGGATATGTAGGTGTGCGTTGAGATATAAGTGGGTGTGTAGTTGTAGTAGTAGTTGTAGTAGCATTTTGATATGCATTTTGATATGCAAATTGCGGTAAAAACATTTCTCTATAAATATTTATAGGGATAATATGCCGTTCTATAACAATATTTTCCATAACTATTTTGCTTAATTTAAAGTATATTTAAATTATATATTAAAAATCTTAAAAATACGTACCTTTTGCAAAGTTAACTTTTTCTTTGAAAACTATAGATAAAATTGATTTTATAAAATATAAACATAAACTCAATATAAACTTAACATAAACTCATATCTGCAATGAGTGAACAAACACATATAGTTGAGCGACACTGTGGTATTTATAATACAGGTAATGATTGCTTTATGAATTCATCACTTCAGTGTCTAGCAAGTTGCCCATTTATGTTGGAATTTATTAAACATTATATTATTGAAGACATTGAAATTACTAATATATTAAAAAAATATGCATCTTTAAATAATGATGACCCTAAAGTAATTAAACAGGAATGTGCAAATTTATTAAGTAATCCTGATATTATTTTAACTAATGATGAAAAAAAAATAATTACATATATTGCTAAAAAAAGTGATAGTATCTATTTATATATTGTCATTAAAGACATGATTAAATACATTATATTTAAGCGTGATAAAACGCTCAATCCTAAATGTTTAATTGATATTGGTAAGCATATTACACAAGGAAAAGGTTTTGAACATCTATTTTCAGGAGAACAGAATGATCCACATGAATTTTTAGCATTTATCCTTGATATATTGCATAATTCAAAATCACGTGCAGTTAAGTTATCATCTCCTCCAATACAACCTACTCATACACAGGTTAACCGGCAATATTTTGAGCATTATAAAACCCGCTATGAAAATGATCACTCTTTCTTTGTAAAAAATTTTTATTACTATATGTTGAACTGTGTGCAGTGTGCAAAGTGTGAACATAAAAGCTGGGAAATGTCACCTAGTGATATAATCTGTCTACCAATGCCTGAAAATGTATTTTCACTTGCAAATATTAATATATATGATTGCTTTAAAGAATTATTTCAAACTGAAAAAGTTGATTATAAGTGTGAAAAATGCGGCAATACTGAAGAAAATCATTTAGAAAAGAAAATTCTCACACGACCGCGAACACTCATTGTTAAGCTTAAACGTTATGCAGCTATTGGTAATGGTCTAGCAAAAGTATCAAAGTTTATTGCCTACCCTGAAATTCTTGAATTGAAACAATATAGTTGTATTGAAAAAAACTATCGGTATCAACTATGTGGTGTTATTAATCATATTGGTGTTATGAATGGTGGGCATTATTTTGCATACACAAAAGAATTAACAGTTAAAAATGATAAAATTGTGTATGAAAATTGCTGGTGGGAGTGTAATGATGCAAATGTAAGACCAATATCTATTGATAATGTGCTAATGTCACAACATGCATATATGCTATTCTATGCTATAATTGATGAATAGTTGATGAATAGTTGATGTAAACAAGTAAATTAATTTATAAGTTAATTTATATTGATTAAAGTTAATTAGTTTCTTTTTTATTTTTCATAGTAATGATAAACAATTTCTAACAATTTCTAAAAATATTTTAATATCAGTAAATAGTAAATTACTTTACACACTTGAATATTTTAAATGGTTTTTAATTATCCTAATATTTCTACACAAGGTGATAATAACTATATTATACTTGGAATAACTGCAGTATGTGGACTTTTTCTTATAATTATTGTTTATTATATTGTAGTAAGTCGAAGTGGTAATCAGAATGAGATCAACAGTTTATATAATATGCCAATTAGACAATCAGGTAGTATGGGAGATATGGGGGGAATGGGAAGTATGGGAGGTATAGGTTATTCAGCTAATCAAAATTTACCAATACCATCTGGAGCCAATTACAGTTCATTTCCAATACCAGCTAATGGTGCAATGTCAAATATGACAGCAGCACCTGCATCTGTTACTAAACCAACAGCACCAGCTCCTACTCAACCAAGAACTCCTGAAGTTTTTAATGTTAAAGCAAATGTATATACATTTGATGATGCACCTGCAGTTTGTGGAGCTTTAAACTCTGATGTAGCTACAATTGAGCAGTTAATTACTGCCCATCAAAATGGTGCAGATTGGTGTAATGTTGGATGGACTAAAGATGGACTTGCAGGATACCCAACACAATTATCTACTTGGCAAATATTTCAAAATAGCCCTGGACAAGAATCCTCATGTGGTAAACCAGGTATTAATCTAGTACGCAATGATCCAAATCTATTATATGGTGTTAACTGCTATGGGTCAAAGCCTGATCCTATTGGCAATGAAAAAGTACGTGTTGGCGTTATAAGTGATGCACAGGCTGCACTCAATGCTAAGATAGCAGAGTTGCAGACTAATGGACATATAAATCTAACGCCATTTAATTCTGATACCTGGAGTGAATCATAAAAGTAAATTGGATATGATATGTATGCAATTTGCAATATGCATTATTCATTATTTAGTTTTTCGTTGCCTTTTTAGTTTTTCGTTGCCTTTTTAGTTTTTCTTTGTCTTTTAGATAATGCATGTTGTTTTAGTGGTTTTAGTGGTTTTAGTGGTATCATTGCTTTAGCTTTGCTAGAACAATTACAGAGAGAAGTAGCTTTATCAGCAGTTAACTTTCTAGACATTGTTAAATTTTCAGATGTAATTAAAGGCTTTAACATTATTATAATAAGTAACAGTAGCAGTATCAATAACTTTAACTATTGTTTAGGTAGATTTTGTAAAAAATTAAAATTAAAATTAGGAATTAAAATTAGGAATTAAAATTAAAAAAAATATAGTAATGCTATCAATAAAGTAAAATTGCTAAATTGCTAAGCATTATCATCTGAATTCATAATACCACCAAAATTAGAGAAATTGGAAAAATTTATATAGTATCGAATAGTTGACAATAATGTTGTTAATATACTATTACCTGTATTAGGCTCATAGTATTGAGCATTGTAACTATTATGAGTATCATAAGGTTTTTCACTATCAATATCTAAAGATAAAGATAAAGAACTATCAACAGTTTGATCAGCAATATTACTATTGCAAACAGGATTAGATATTTGTATTGGTGCAATACTATGATAATTTTGTGATTGTTTTAACATATTTATATCAGACATATTCAAAACTACAGTTTGGCAATCTGTCATGGTATGATATAGAGATATAGAGATATAGAGATATAGTAATATACTTTTAAGCTATGTAAAATCAATTTTAGCAGTTTACATACAATAATAGCACAACTAACAACTAATTACTAAAGGCAAGACCACCCATCCCGCTCATTATACGAAAAACATTATAGTTAGTACTGTATATACGCACTTTTGCAGCATCACTTCCTGAAAAGGTGTTATTTGAAATTGTTAGTAGTAAAGTTGCAATATCTATACGAGAAAAATTGCACGTTCCAGATGGTTGATGCTCTTCTGGCTTTAATGCAAATGAGTATACATTTATACCTATTGCAGGGCAATTTTCATGACATTCTTGGGGTATGACTGTATTAAAATAGCGGCCTTCACGTTCAGCTAAACGGTCGTGACCATTTAATTGAATTTTAGCAAAACTGGTAGGATTTTCGCCGCTATCAAAAACAGGTAAGTGGCTTGTCCACGCTTGTGATGATGCACCACCGAATAAATCTGTAAAGGTTAACGCTGATACATTGCTCCCAGCAACTCCATATTGCCCGGCTGTTGCAAAACTGCCATTAGCAGTGCCTGTCATCGGCAAACTGTTATACCAATTGCCGACATTAAATGCGGCTGTACCAATTCCCCCACCTAGAGGATCTTGTGGTGTACCTGAAAAATATGTGTAGTCAATAGAATCTGTAAAGTTAAACCATTGCTGTCCACCATAATTGACCATAATTGCAGGATCAATAACACTATCTTTTTGTGTTGTCCATACAATTTCTTTAACTGGATGGTTAAATGGCATTTTCAACTGTACCGCAGTATTATTTATGGGTTCGGCGCCATTATACTGTAGTTGCTCAATGAGATATTCATGGCTAGCTTGTGCAAAACGTCGCCGTTCATCAGTATCTAGATATATATAATCTACCCATAAGCTTACATCTACTAAATCTCCTGGAACACGGGTTGCTGATGATGCCCAAAAGCAATCTGCTAAGTTAGCTAATTGCAGATTAATCTTAACATCGTGATATTGCAATGCTATTAAAGGAAGTGCTAGACCTGGGTTGCGATTAAACCAGAATCTAAGGGGTATATAAAGTGTTACCTGTGGTGTTGCATCAATAGTAGATTGAACTAGTTTAGGAACATTGCCGACCATAGTTGCATATCCGGCTTGATGACCAGATGTTTGCGTTAGCTCATTCCAAATATGAAGCCAATGCCCATAATGGCGATCTATTTTTTGTCCGCCAATCTCTATCTCAGCATAAGTTACAATAAGATGACCTAGCCAATTGAGCCATCTAAATTGATCAGTACCATTAGCTTGTACTGCGGGAATTGTAACTGTTACATACATACGGTAAAGCAGATCGCCATTGCGGGAAATTGTTGTACTTATCGAACGTCCCCATGTTGCAAGACCGTTAAAGGTTTGCTGGATAGGTTCAATAGAAAAGTTAGTATGACGGCGATAAACTACTTTAAAAAAGGTTATTTGAGGGTTACCCGTTAGGTAAACATCCTGGGTACCATAAGCTACAAGTTGCATTAATCCACCACCCATTGTATAGTTTTAGTATAGTTTTTAGTATAGTTTTTTAAGTACTTTAGTTTTGTTTTGTTTTGTTTTGTTTTGTTTTGTTTTGTAAGTACTTTAGTCTTTTAGTACTTAGTTAATATATTACTATAGATATAGAGATTATTTTGCATTCATATACGTGTAAGGCATAATTCACAATTATTTGTGACCATATATTTTATTTAGAGCTAAGATACATTTAATTTATAGTATTTTTTTAGTCCAACCACTACCAGTATTGTCTGCTTTAAACTGTTCTATAGTAAAATATTGTATAGTATTAATATTATTTTCAATAGTATTATAATTTATATTGCTTTTATTATTTAAACGATGTAAAGTTTCCTTAATTTGAGCAATTGATTGTGTAGTATCTAATTCTTTAATATTTAAAATTTGTAATACAATTTTTAATTTTTTAAATGAAACAGACAAATTTATAATACACGCATCAGATGCATTATTAATATTTCCATAAATTAAATATCCATTTGTGTCATTTAAATCAAATGTATTTTTATTAATACTAGGAATTTTCCATTTAATATAATATGGTATAAGATTAGGATTTGCAGGTTGTATTTTTAATAAATTATTAGATGTATTTATTTCATTTACTACATTTGTTGTATTAGGTATATTTATTAATTCATCATATATTTTATCTAATAAAAATATACCTAATTTTTTACCTTCAAATTTTAATTTAACTATATGACTACATAATACTTTAATTTCTATAGTTGAAAGATTATTTTTAATATCTATAAGACAAAATGCATAAATATTTAAATCCGTTCCTTGTAAATACCATATTTCATAATTAATTAATTTTGTTTGTATATAAGATTCAAACAAACTGCTAAATGCATCTTGAGTATTGTGGTTTATTTGTGAATTAATACATAACTGTAAAGCATTTTTTCTATAAGATACCATAAAATTTTCTATTTCTTCATCAGTGCATTTACCTATAAATAATTTTTTAAATGTTAAATGTATTAAAGTTGTGTCTTTTGCAATACTATTATATTTATTTTTAACATTAATAGCATTTTTAATTCTAGTCATTCTTATCATTTTTTTATGAATTTGTTCTACCGATAGTATAGTTTTTTGTTTTATAGGTTTCATATGTGTTTTGCTTGCAATTTCTATATTAAGTTTACTATATTCATTTTTCAAATCTTTTATATTTTTTTTAATATTGTTATTTAATTGTGTTTTGAATTGTTTAAGATAATCATTTTGTCCTTTTT
>Ga0214919_10001109_pt1 | contig 45225 bp, 33 predicted proteins | sample LL1503_MetaG_FD_177994 | JGI IMG/M metagenome (GOLD analysis project Ga0214919, IMG submission 177994) | Freshwater microbial communities from Lake Lanier, Atlanta, Georgia, United States - LL-1503 | ecosystem: Environmental > Aquatic > Freshwater > Lake | place: USA: Georgia | collected... | reverse complement strand
AACTTTATGCCGGCACGATGTTGGCCGCGCAGGCGGTGGCTTGGACGATCTTGCTTGGTTGGCTGCACCACGTGACGTGGGGGGGGCTTTTTTTGCTCGGGCCGTTTATCGGTGCTTGGGTGGGCGCGTGGTTCCTCGCTGCATGGTGGGCGTTGCCGCGCATGATGGGACGCAAGACACCCGTGCGCATGATGGTGTTACTCGGGCTCGCGGGTTTATGGTGCATTAACGAGTGGCTACGCACATTTGTGCTCGGTGGTTTTCCGTGGCTGCCGCTCGCGGCGAGCCAATGGGAACGCGTGAGCGTCTTGCAGCTAGCGGCCTACACGGGGCAGGGTGGGGTGGCGTTTGTGCTCGTCTCCATGAATCTCGGTTTCGCGGCCTATGCGCACCGCTTGTTTTGCGAGGGCGTCTCGGGTCTTAACAAGCGTAGCCAAGAATTTTTTCTCGCGGTCTTTTTGCTCTTCGTGGCGTTAAGCGTGCACGTGCAGGAGACGTTTAACCGTGCGCCATATTACACGACGCTGGGGCGGGTTGCTTTTGTGCAACCATACGTACCACAAGAGGTTAAATGGGATCCGACGAAGGCGCCAGGTATCATTGCGACGCTAGAAAAAACCACCCTCGCCGCGGCGGCGACCAAGCCCGATCTCATACTTTGGCCTGAGGCTGTAACGCCGTGGGCCGTGCGAGGTGATTCCAATGTGCGCGACTTCACGGAGTCTCTGGTTAAGCGCGCGGGGTCTTCCTTGTTACTGGGCTCCATCGCGATTGAGGATCTAGGCCGGCCCGAGGAGCGTTGGCTCAATGGCGCGTTTCTCGTTACGCCCGAGGCCGGGTTGCAACCAACCTACTACGCGAAACGTAAACTCGTCCCCTTCGGTGAATTCGTGCCGTTTCGCCCTGTCCTGGGCTGGCTCAAGAAATTTGTGCCGATCGGCGATGATTTTGCGCGCGGCACGGAGGCCTCTTCTTTGCTGGTGCCCATGCGCGGAGAGTCAGTCGCCTTTGGTGCGTTGATTTGCTACGAGGATATTTTCCCCTCACTGGCGCGGGCGAGCGTTCTCTCTGGCGCTGATGTTCTGACGGTTGTCACCAATAACGGCTGGTTCGGCGAAGGTGGTGCGACGTATCAACACGCTGCGCATTCGGTTTTGCGGGCGGTGGAAAATCGCCGCCCTGTGCTGCGCTGTGGCAATGGGGGCTGGAGTGGTTGGATCGATGAATTTGGCAACGCGCGTTTCACCATGCGCGAGGAGAACGGAAATATTTATTTCCGCGGCGCCCAAGTTGCAACGATCGCGCGCGACTCACGCTGGATCGGGCGCACGAGTTTTTATACCAGGCACGGAGATTGGTTTGTCCTGCTGAGTTTGGCGCTGGCAGCGTCGGCTTATTTTTTACTTTCGAATCACACTCCGGCACGATCAAGGCGTTGATTCTTCGGACTGTCCGTTGGGCCGCGCTTTGCGTCGGCGGTTCGGATTTCCGCCCCTGTATATGCCACCGTTATTTAACCCGGCGGATGGCTTAGTCCCAGTAAACCCTATGCAACGTCCCTTCGTCTCCGCGTCCCATCGTATCGCGACTACGCTTCTAGCCCTCGCGTGTGTGCTCGCCGGTCTTGTTGTCAGCGTGTACGCCCAGTCCACTGCTGAAACTGCCGAGATCGCCGCGCGCACTGCCGCCGCTAAAGCGGCTGCCGCCAAAACCCCCGATCTTTCGAAAGACGGCGCGGTAGTGCTTACGCCGTTTCAGGTTAATTCGACAAAGGATTCGGGTTACTTCGCGGAAAACACTCTCGCCGGTTCTCGCCTCAACACCAACTTGGCCGATCTCGCCGCTTCGATCACCGTCGTCACCAAGCAGCAGATGGACGATACCGCAGCCTTGGACATCAACGACGTGTTTAAATACGAAGCCAGCACGGAAGGTTCTAGCTCCTACACCCCGTCGATCACCGATCGCGGAACGGCCAAGGACTCCATCGCTGGTTACAGCTTCGGCAACAACGGTGACTCCTCCACCAACGCCCAAGCCAATCGTGTCCGCGGCATGGCGGCTCCCGATGCGGCTATTAATAATTTTCCCACGAATAACCGCATCCCTTTCGATTCTTACAATACCCAGTCAGTTGAAATCACTCGCGGGCCTAACTCCCTTCTTTTCGGTCTCGGTACGCCCGCGGGCATCGTAAATCAGACCTCCGCTCAAGCGGTGCTGAATCGTAATAACAACCAGGTGGTGATGCGCACCGATCACTACGGCTCCTTCCGCACGTCGCTCACGATGAACCGCTCCTTGCTCAAGGACAAACTCGCCGTCTACGGGGCCTTCCTTTATAACAACCAACAATTTCAGCGCAAACCCTCGCGTGATCTGACCCGTCGCCAATACGGCGCGCTCACCTACAAGCCATTCAGTAAAACCGTCATTCGCGGCTTTGCGGAAAACTATCAAAATAACGCCAACCGTCCCAACTCGCTCACGCCGCGTGATTTTGTCACCCCTTGGTTTGCCGCCGGACGCCCGGTTTACGATCCGACCACCCGCATGATCACCGTGCTCGACACGAACCGCGTCGTCGGCCCGTACGTCTCCAATATTAACTCACCCGGCTACAACGCCGCCGTGAACACCATCCTCGGTTCCGGCGCCCCGAGCACCATCACCTCGCCGCAATTTGTCCCCGGCATTCAGTTCGATGATACCTCACGCCCGCTACGCCTGATCGACGGGGGTCAGTCCATCGCCTACTTCCAGCGCAACCCTGTCCTCTACGCGCCCGCTCAGACCAATCCTGCGACCGCGACCCCCACGCCTGCTTCCCTCGGCTGGGTCACCGGCGACTCCCGTTACTTGATGCTCGATCGTCAGTGGTCCTCCTCGGTCAATTTGCCGATCCCGACTGCACTCATTAACGGCAAAACTTACACCTACGGCAGCTATCAGATCCCGGGCGTCACCAACAAATCGATCTACGACTGGACTAAATACAATCACCTCCAGACCAACTTCGCCAAAGTCCGCGCTTCCAATTATAACTTGGAGCTCGAGCAACAAATTCTCCCCGACCTATTCTTCAGCGCCGGCTGGCTCCGACAAGACGTCGAGAGCGTGGAAAACTACACGATGAATCAGCTCACCGGTGCCACCATCCAGGTCGATACGAATCAAAAACTCGTCGACGGAACCCCCAATCGCTATTTCGGCCTCCCGTTTGTCTCTGAAGGCGTAGGCGGCGGTATCGACACGTTCTATACGCCTCAGACCGATGACAACTACCGCGCTATGCTCGCCTACGACTTGGACATGACCAAGCGCAACGGCCTGCTCAAGTGGCTCGGCCACCATCGCCTCCTCGGTCTCTGGTCGCAGCAAAACGTCGACCGCGCCGTCGAGCGTTGGCGCAACGGCTTTGTTGGCGGCGACGCTGACGGCACCCTGCGCTACGTGCCCAATCTGACCATCCCAGGCCGCGATTTAGCCACCGCAACCTCGCTCATGCGTAAATACTACATGGCCAGCCCCGGCGGCGCTCAAGGCGTCTCCACTCACTCGGCCGGTTTCTATGGCAACCAAGGCTGGAACACTCCCGCGACCTCACAAATCCAAGTCTATAACTACAACACCGGCCAATTCCAGAACGACACGGTCGTCGAACAATCCACCTTCTCGAGCGCTGGCAGTTTTCGTACCCGCCGCGAGGTCAAGAGCTGGACGCTCGCCGCCCAAAGCTACCTCTGGGAAGACCGCCTCATCGCCACCCTCGGTTTCCGTCACGACGATTACCGCGCCCGTATCACCTCGCCCGGCGCTCTGACCGACGTCAAGGGTAAGGTCACTGAAGTCGCCCTCACCAACGCCCAACTCTTCAACAACGGCGTCGCCGGTATCATTAACCACGATCTTGTCATGAGCCGCTGGGGCCGCTGGGACGAACTCCAAGGCGACACCAAAACCGTCGGCGCCGCCTTCCGCCCGCTCAAAAACCAAGGGTTTATTCGTCGTATGGTCGGCGAAGACACGCTCGCCTCCGAGCTCCTCCAAAGCCTGACGTTTTATTATAATAAATCCGACAACTTCAACCCGCCCGCCACCTATCAAACGGACTATTTCTTTAAACCCCTGCCGAAACCCACCGGCTCCGGTCAAGACGGTGGCATCGGCTTCAATCTCTTCCGCAACAAACTCGTGGTTCGCCTTAATTGGTACGAAAACCAAAGCCAGAACGAGCGTACTGGTGCCGCGGGTACGTTACTCACCCGTCTGGCTTATTCGGATACGACCACTGGTCTCGCTTGGGCCAGTGCTGTGCAACGCATCCGCAACGGCGTCGCCGGTGGTCGCTCAATCAATGACATCATCGCGGTTTCGAACTGGAACTCTGACACGGTCAACCCCGTCAACGATCCGACCAACCAGCAGAAAATCTACGACCTGATCAAACTACCGCTCAATTATTACAGCGGCCTCAGCTCCGGTGCCACGCAGGAAAGCAAAGCCAAGGGCCTTGAGCTTCAGCTCACTTACAATCCTCTCCCGAACTGGACGATGAAAGTCACCGGCAGCAAACAACAAAGCACCTATACTAACATCGCCCCCCAATACGACTCATGGCTCTCCGAGCGCCTCCCTAAGTGGACGACCAATGCAGCCTCGGATATTCCTGATTTCATCGACCCCACCACCAGTCGTCGCTGGTCGCTGAAAAACTTCTGGACCGGCTATGGTTACTCCAGTGTGGCGCAGATTGAAAACACGGACGGCAACACCAGCGCCCAAGCCTACTTCAATAACGTCGTCGCTTCGCAGGTCGCCCTCGCCAAAGCCCTTGAAGGCGCGCGTTCGCCCCTCGAGCGCCAATATCACGGCTCGTTTCTCACTAACTACAGCTTCACGGGTGGACACTTGAAGGGCTTCGCCGTCGGCGGCAGCGAGCGCTGGGAATCTCGCGCGGCGATCGGTTTCTACGGTAAAGTCGGCGATCTCATTAATTCGCCCACCGTCATCAATCTCAACGACGTGAATCGGCCTGTTTACGACTCCGGCAATTACTTCACCGATCTTTGGGTTTCTTACTCCCGGAAAGTTTTCAACAACAAGATCGGCTGGAAACTGCAGCTCAACGTGAACAACGCCACCGAGAATGGACGTCTCATGCCGACCCAAGTCAATTTTGACGGGACGCCTTGGGCCTTCCGCATCATCGACTCGCGCCAATTCATTCTCACCTCGACGTTTAATTTCTAAGCGCGGCCTTATCCGCGTTGTTCTTCAGCTCCCTCGTAATTGAGGGAGCTTTTTTTGACCTGTCGGCCTGAGTCTAAATCCATCACGATCATTTTTGCCCCATGGTTTCGCTCTCACCCCGCACTTCTTTATTCCTCGCCTGGTTCACGCGCTTCGCCCCGCTTGTCCTCGTGCTCGCGATCGCCCTGGTTTACGCCCGCAGCCTCCACGTACCGTTCATCTTCGACGACGCCGACGCCGTGCAACGCAACTCCACGATTCGCCGTCTCGATGCTTGGGCCATAATAAATCCGCCCGCCGACGGCAGCACCACAACGGGCCGACCTGTGGTTAATATCTCTTTTGCGCTTAATTACGCACTCAGTGGTGAAGACGTCTGGAGTTACCATGCGCTGAACGTCGCGATCCACGCGCTTGCCGCCCTCGCGCTCCTTGGGCTCTTGCGCCGCACGCTCGTAGCTCTCGATCCGTTGGCCGCGACGTTTCCGCCCGTTCTGGCTACGTTGGTCGTGCTCGTCTGGGCGTTGCATCCTCTGCAGACGGAAACTGTCATCTGCATCGCGCAGCGCACCGAGGCGCTGTGCGGTTTTTTTTATTTATTCACCCTTTATGCCTTCGCGCGGGCCTGCGCTGAGCCCAATTGCGACTCGCGACGCTGGCTCGTCATTTCCGTTGCGGCCTGCCTCATCGGCATGGCGACCAAAGAAGTCATGGTGACCGCGCCTCTCGTTGTACTGCTGTATGATCGCACGTTTTTCGCGCGCAGTTTTGCGGCGGCGTGGCGCCAGCGTCGCGGTTTCTACGTCGCGCTCGCGGCCACATGGTTGCTGCTCGTTTATCTTGTTCTGCAAAACAGCGGCTCGCGCGGCCTCGCAGCCGGTTTTGGGCTGGGGGTCTCGCCGTGGAGTTATCTGCTGAAACAGGCCGAAGCCCTCATGCTTTATTTGCGGCTTTCGGTTTGGCCGCATCCGCTGGTGCTCGATTACGGTGCGGCGGTGCCAAGCTCGCTCGCTCAAGTGGGCTGGCAGGGCGGGGTGGTGCTCGCGTTGCTCCTCGGCACGATCTGGGCGCTCGCGCGCCGGCCGGTGCTTGGTTTCGTGGGCGCGTGGTTTTTTCTCATCCTCGCGCCCAGTTCGAGCTTCATCCCGCTGATCACGCAAACCGTCGCCGAGCACCGGATGTACCTCCCGCTCGCGGCGATTGTCGCGGGCCTGGGATTGGGGCTTGGCCGTTGTTTCGGCCCGCGGGCGCTCTGGTTTTTGGCTGCGATGATTCCGGTCCTCACTGGCGCCACGATCGCGCGCGTCTCCGATTATCACGATGCGATCACAATCTGGACTGCGACCACGAGGCACGCTCCGGCCCAAGCGCGCGCATGGACTCATCTCGGCGCGGCTTACGTCGCGGCTAATCGTCCGGCTGAAGCCCTCGCGCCGTTGGATCGTGCGCTCGGCTTAAATCCCACCGACCACACCGCCCGTCGCAACCGCGCCCTCGCTTTGCTTGCGCTGGGTCGCGCGGACGAGGCTGCGGTAATTTTCGCGGCCTTGCCTGCGCGTGAACCAAGCGAGGCCGCCGAGTATTTCGCGCTCGGTAATGCCTTCGCTCGCGACGGCAAATACCCCGAAGCCGTCGCCGCTTACACGCGCACGGTCACGCTGGACCCTGCGCACGTCGCCGCCCGCGCCAATCTCGGTAATTCGTTTCTTGTCCTTGGCCGCGCCCGCGAAGCCATCGCAGCCTATGAAGTGGCCTTGCGTCTCAATCCTGACGCCCGCGGTTTGCTCGAGAATCTCGCCATCGCCCGCGAAATGGCCGCCTCGCGCCACTGACGGTCCGTTTTAGGATCGGGAATGATCACCGGCTTTTCGCCTGACAAGCCCGCGGCAGGCTCTGAGATTTTCTCTGATGTCTCCCCAACTTCTTCGCCGCGCCGTCGAGGCGCTTTCCACCTTCAAGATTGAAACGCCCTCCTGGGGCTTTGCCGACACGGGCACTCGTTTTGGAAAGTTTTTTCAAGACGCCGCCGCGATCGACATGAACGATAAGCTCGCCGATGCCGGTCATGTGCACGCCCTCACCGGTTGCTGCCCGACGGTGGCCGCGCACGTACTCTGGGATTTTAAGGCCGGGGAAGACCCGAAGGCGGTGGTAAAACTTGCGCGCAAGCACGGGGTGAAAATCGGCTCAATCAACCCGAACCTATTCCAAGATCAGTGCTATAAATGGGGCGCATTTGCCAATAACGACGCGGCCATCCGCGCGCGGGCCGTAGCGCATTGCGTCGACTCGGCAAAGATCATGCAGGCTGTCGGCAGCGAGTACCTTTCCCTTTGGTTTGCCGAAGGCACCAGCTATCCCGGCCAAGACAATATCCGCGCCCGCAAGGCGTTTTTTGAGCAGAGCCTCAAAGAGTTGCACAAGAGCATCGGCCCAAAGCAGACGATGCTCGTAGAATATAAACCTTTCGAGCCCGCCTTCTACGCGACCGACATCGCCGATTGGGGCATGGCCTACATTCTCGCCAAAAAAGCCGGCCCGCGTGCCAAAGTGCTTGTCGACACCGGCCATCACTACGTCGCTCAAAATATCGAACAGATCGTCGCCTGGCTCCTTGATGAAGACATGCTCGGCGGTTTCCATTTTAATGACCGTCGTTATGCCGACGATGATCTCACCCTCGGTTCAATCGACCCCTATCAGGTCTTCCGCATTTTTCACGAGATACACACCTTTGCCGCCGAGCGTGGGCGCCAGCCCAAGATCGCCTACATGATCGACCAATCGCACAACGAAAAACCCAAGATTGAAGCGACGATACAGACCGTGGTCATGGCCCAGGAACTCTACGCCAAGGCCGCCCTCGTCGATCATGTCGCCCTCCGCCGGGCCCAGGCCGCCAACAACGTTGTCGATGCCGAACTCGTATTGAAAAAAGCGTTCTTCACCGACGTCTCGCCCGCACTCACCGCTTGGCGCAAAGCAAACAAACTTCCCGCTGATCCCCTCGCGGAACACCGGCGTACCGGCTACGCCCGCACGGCTGCGGTTGAGCGCAAACGCCGCCGTGCCGCCCTTGGAATCGGCCAAGCTGGCAGTTACGCCTGAGTCGCCACAGCGGGGATTTTTCGGGTTCCTCTTTGCCCGCTGAACGCCCTTTAGGTGCGGCGAGCTTTGATTTTTCAGCGGAAAAATGCGTGCACTCGGCACATCCGGTGCGCTAGCTCATGCTCGTTTTACACCCCTTCTACCCATGAGCACGCATTCTTACCGCCTCACGCCCGAACAACAGAAATTTTACGCCGACAACGGCTACCTCCTCGGCTTGCCGCCGATTTTCTCCCGCGCGGAGATGGATCGCATCAACGCTGAGTTGCCCAACATCCTCGCTCTGCTCGAGCCCGGTGAGACCTCGAAAGACATCCGCGAATGGCACGAAGCCAGCACCTACCTCTACGAAATCGCGATGCACCCGCGGATCCTCGACCTCGTCGAAGGGATCCTTGGGAAGAATTTCTACATGTGGGCGAGCAGCTTTTTTATTAAAGAGCCGCATACGAATTCCACCGTGGGCTGGCATCAGGATGCGTATTATTGGCCGATGACGCCCCATAATTCTGTCACCGTCTGGCTCGCGTTTGACGATGTTGATGAAGTCAACGGCGGCATGAAACTGCTCCCCGGTTCCCACCGCGGCGGTATCATTAAGCATAAGAAATCACTCGCGACTTCGTCCGTGCTCACGCTCGAGCTCGCGGACGGTTCCGATTTCAGTGCCGATAACGCTATTCAATTCCGTCTCAAAGCCGGCGAATGTTCGCTCCATGACGACCGCGCTATTCACGGTTCCCCCGCCAATCCTAGTGATCGCCGCCGCGCAGGCCTTACTGTCCGCTACTCAGGCACCAACGTCAAAAACGACCTCGCGGTAAATCCGAATTTCAAAACCTATCTCTGCCGTGGCGTGGACGAGTTTCGCCACAATCCCGTCGGTGTGGCTCCGACCACTCGTTACGGTCGTCCGAGTTTCAAGGCCGTGAGCAACGAAGAAGCCGGCAAAGGTTAAGTCGCGATTTTAGCCAAAAGTTCGCGCCCCGCGCGCCCTTGCTCCGATCAGAAACCGGGAAACGGTTTCGCGCGTTGGCACAGCTGGAGCGGGACGCCCCACGGGTCGCGCAACATGATGAGCATGGAGCCATCAGGCTGCGGTTCTTCGAGGAACAGCTTCGCTCCTGCGGCTTCGAGGCGCGCGCGGTCGGCGCGGGCGTCGGTCGTGTAGAGTGCTAAATGAAAACACAGCGGATGCGCGGCGGCGTAATCGGGAATCGCGGCGCTGGGGTTGTGATAAATTTCAACGGTCACGCGGCCGGTGTCATCGGCGAGAAAGTGGGTGAACGGAGCGTCTTCGCGGCGTCGCGCGATTTGGAAGCCCGCGTGGCTGACGTACCAAGCGGCCATGGCGCGAGGATCGGGAACGTTAAGGGCAAAGTGTTCGAATTTCATAAAATAGAAAACGCGTTTGGGCGGGAATCAGTTGAGGCGCCAAATCGTGAAGTTAAGCCACGTGGCGAATGTAACCCAACCGAGGTACGGAGCCCAGAGCAGCGCGGCCAGACCGTCGAGGCGCATCAGGCGTAATTGCAGCGCGAAGAGCAGGCCCCAAAAAAGGACGATTTCCACGAGCGCGGCGCCCGGATTGTGCGCGCCGAAGAACAACAACGACCATACTACGTTTAGAAAAAGTTGCGCAAACCAGAGCACGATCGTTGAACCCGCGGCCGATTCAGTGCGACGTAACCAGACGCGCCACACGGCGATCGCCATGAATAAATACAGCATCGACCACACGGGCGCGAACACCCAGTTCGGCGGATTCCACGTCGGTTTTGCAATCGTGGGATACCACGTGGTGACGCTCGCCGTCGTGGTGAGCGCACCGACGGCTGAAGCGACGAAGGCGACGACTATGAAAAGGGTGAGGGCGAGCCAGCGATTCACGCCGTAAGCGAAACGACGCCGGTGAAACTTGCAATCCTCGCCCGCACCTTAGACGGCCGCGTTGAAGACCTCGCGCAAGATTTTCACGGCAGCCGCGAGTTCATCAGTGGTGGCGGTGAGTGGCGGGAGCAGGCGGATGACGTTCCCGCCGGCCATGGGAGCGAGCAGGCCGTGCTCGCGGAGCGCGGCGACGGTGGGTCCGGGTTCGGTGGTGAGTTGAAGACCGACGAGGTAGCCCTGGCCGCGGAAAGCGGTGAGGCGCGCAGGGAAATCGGCAACGAGTTGGCGGAGTGCGGCGTGCCAGATTTCGCTCCGTGAGCGCACCGTGGTGAGAAGCTCGTCGGACTCGATGACATCAAGTACGGCGAGCGCGGCGGCGCAGGCAAGGGGCGTGCCGCCGAAGGTCGTGCCATGGTTACCGGGTTTAAACAGTTCGGCGTGGCGGTCGCGGACCCAAATCGCGCCGATGGGAAAACCGCCCCCGAGGCCCTTAGCCATACCAATGGCATCGGGCGTGACGCCCGCGTGCTCGAAGGCGAAAAAATGCCCGGTTCGGCCGATACCACTTTGCACCTCGTCAAGGATCAGTAGTAGATTGTGCTGGTCGCAGAGCGCGCGCAGGCCACGGAGAAATTCGGGCGTGCAAACGTTGATGCCGCCTTCGCCTTGAATCGTCTCAACGAAAATAGCGGCGGTTTGGTCGTCGATGAGTGCGGCGAAAGATTCAAGATTGTTGAGTTCACCGAACACGAAACCAGGCACGAGCGGACGAAATCCTTTTTGGATTTTTTCCTGCGGAGTAGCACTCATGCCGCCGTAGGTGCGGCCGTGAAAGGCATTTTTGGCGCAGATAATTTTCGGGCATTTGCCCTCTTCACCGCTCTTAGCGATGCCGTGGAGCCGCGCGAGTTTGATCAGGGCTTCGTTGGACTCCGCGCCGCTGTTGCAGAAAAAAACGCGACCGGGACCGGCGTAGCCGACGAGACGTTGTGCGAGTTGGCCCTGATTGGGATGACGGAAAAGGTTACTGACGTGGATGAGTGTGGCGGCTTGAGCCTGCACGGCGGCGACCCAGCGCGGGTGGCAATGGCCGAGGGCGTTGACGGCGATGCCGGTGGTGAAATCCAAGTACCTGCGACCGGCATCGTCCCAAACGTAGGTGCCTTCGCCGCGCACCAAGTTCACGGCCGGACGGCCGTAGTTTTTCATCACGTACGCGTCGTAGAGAGCGGCGGTGTCAGCAGGCGAAACGGAGGCGGAAGGATTCATGGCGGCAGCACCTATAAAGACAGATCGAGCGGCGCAGGCAAGTGTGCGCGTGGCGGACGTTCGAAAAAAATGGACGGCTTAGTCGAAGCTTTGGCGGGAGTTGCTGCGCAGGAACTCGGCGATGGCTGCGGTGAAGACCTCGCCAAATTCTTCGCGTTTCTTTTCTCCGATACCGGGAATGCCTTCGAGGGCGGCGAGAGTTTGCGGGTATTCGCGGGCGAGGGCGCGCAGCGTGTTGTCGCCAAAAATAATGTAGGCGGGGACCTTGCGCTCGTCGGCGAGTTTCTTGCGGAGCGCGCGGAGACGTTCGAACAGAATTTCGTCGCAAGCGATGTCGCCCTCGCGGCGGGTGCTGACACGGCGGGATTTGGGCGTGTCGATGGGCTTGGTGAGCGTAATGGCCGTGCGGGCGCGCAGAATGTCGCGTCCGGATTCGGTGAGTTCGATCGTGGCGTATTCGCCAGGACCGATACCGAGGTAGCCGAGGCGCAGGAGTTCACGGCCTATGCTGCCCCACTGGGAGCGAGAAAGCTCGTGACCGATGCCGTAGGTCGTGAGCCGATCGTGGCCCCAGCGCGTGATTTTTTCTGTCTTCGCGCCGGTGAGTACCTCGATGACGTGGTTCATACCGGTGCCGAAGCGGGAATTTTGCTGGATGCGGTAGACGCAGGAGAGGAATTTCTGGGCAACAATGGTCCCGTCGAAACTCTCGCGCGGTTCGGAACAGTTGTCGCATGCGCCGCAATTATCGATTGGGAAGGTTTCGCCAAAATACTGGAGTAATTCGATCCGGCGGCAGCCCGCGCTCTCGGCATAGTGGACGATTTGGCGGAGTTGAGTGCGGGCGATGGCGCGTTCTTGTTCGCCAGTGATCTCGTCGAGAAAGTGGGTTTGCTTGGCGATATCGCCGGCGCTGAAGAGCAGCAAGCAGTCCCCAGGGAGCCCATCGCGACCGGCGCGACCGGTTTCTTGGTAATAGCCCTCGATGTTTTTGGGCAGGTCGTGGTGGATAACCCAGCGGACGTTGGGTTTGTTAATGCCCATGCCGAAGGCGATCGTGGCGCAGATGATGCGCGTGTCGTCGCGGAGAAACATTTCCTGATTGCGGGCACGTTCCTCAGCGGCGAGTCCAGCGTGATATGGGCGCGCGAGGAAGCCGCGGCCAGCGAGGGAATCGGCTACGCGCTCTGCGGTGGCGCGGCTCGCGCAGTAGATGATGCCGCTCTCGTGTTCGCGCTTGCGGACGAAATCAATGATCTGTTTCGCGGGTTCGTTCTTGGGCACGACGCGGTAAGTAAGATTCGGGCGGTTGAAGCTCGCGACAAACGTCTGCGGGTCTCGAAGCTTCAGGTGTGTGATGATGTCCTCGCGGACGCGACCCGTAGCAGTGGCGGTGAGTGCCATCATGGGAACGTCAGGTAACGTTGTGCGCAGTTTTGCGAGTTGGCGGTATTCGGGGCGGAAGTCGTGGCCCCACTCCGAGACGCAGTGCGCTTCGTCGATGGCAATCGCGGTGACGTTCCACGCTTTGAGATTTTCGACCCAGCCCTCGAGCATGAGCCGCTCCGGGGCGACGTAGAGTAGTTTGTATTCGCCGCGGTGCAGACCGCGAAGACGCGCGCGCGCTTCCTCGGCACCGAGCGTGGAATTCAGAAACGTAGCGGCGACACCGCTGGCTTGGAGGGCGTCGACTTGGTCCTTCATCAACGCGATGAGCGGCGATACAACGACGGTCAGACCTGGACGCGCAAGCGCGGGCAATTGAAAACAGAGGGATTTGCCGCCACCGGTGGGCAGGAGCGCAAAGACATCTTCGCCGACGAGGTTGGCCTCGATAATTTCACGCTGCAGCGGCCGGAACGTGGAGTAGCCGAATGTGGACTTGAGAAGCTGCGGAAGCGTGGGCACGGCGTGAGTCAATAGGAGCGGAAAGCGTAAGAGGCTTCGGCCCGTCGAGCGCAAGGGGCAATCACGGGGCACCGTGGAAGGGCGGATGCGCGGCGGGACGCGCGCTATTATTTTCGCATGGGCCCGACTGGAACGGGCGAGGGTGAGGGCGCGGTGGACGGCGAGGACGGCGCGGCGAGGTTACGCAAGAAATTGGTAGGGCCCATGACGAAGCCCCACGCGGGATGTTCCAAGCTGCCGTCGAGTTTCACTTCGAAGACGTTGGAAAAAGGCGTGAGGACCGCGCCGACGATGCTTTTCAGAAATAGACTGCTTTCTTGAAACGGGTAGATCTTGGCTTTGAAATCGAGAGTCCGGGAGTCGAGCGCGTAACTGCCACTGCCGACGATGGCTGAGTTGGAGCCGGTGAGGCCCACGTCAGAAAATTGGAGTAAGGGGCCATTGATTTTGAAGTTGGCGCGGGCGGCGTTGAAGCGGAGTGAAGTGAAGCTGAACAGCTCGGAGAGTAGGCCTAGCAGTTTGACTTCGCCAAGCGAGGCTCCGTCGAGGGTGGCGCTGCCCTCGCCGTGGTACCCATTCGGATCATCGTAGGCGCCTTCGGCGGAGGCTGCGACAGAGATGCGAACGTTGGATTTTTCGGCGAGGAAGCGGTTGGGCGCAGGTGTTGGCGTATTCTTGCGGCGAGCGGCGTAAGCTTCGAGCACACTAATGGCTCGGCCGAGGCTGGCGTCCTTAAGTGCATAATCGAAACCGACGCGGCGTTGGGCGCCGGTGCCGGAGACTTTGGCGCGACCGGTGGCGGTGCCGCCCGCGAAGTCGAGGTCGAGGCGGTCGAGGGTGAGCGTGTCGTCGCGCAGGGTGCCGGCGAAGGCGAGGCGTTCCACAGGAAAATCATGGAAGCGAAACTCGGTGTTTGTTTCGAGGTTGAGGTCGATCGATTGGTGAGCGCCGGCGTTCGAGGTGGCGCTGTCGATGCGGCCAGAAATTCGCAGCGTGGGTGCCGAGGTAAAGGTGAAGGGCGCGAGAATATCGCTCGCGGTAGCGCCGAAAATTTTTTCGGCGAGGCTTAGATCGATGGCCTGGGTCGTGAAGGCAAAATCAAATCGGTGCCAATTTAGAGTACTGGGATCGAGGGCGCGGCTGAAGGTGCCGCGCAGGGAGCCGGGGCCTTCGGTGGCATTGAGTTCGAGGGCTTCGAGAAAGTGCGGCCGAATGAAGAGACGGGCACGGGCGTAGTCAAAGTGGGCGCCGCGTAGCACGGCGGAGTCGGCTTGGGCGGCGACGATTACGCTCGATTCGCCGCCGGTATTGCGGCCCCAACGGCCTGCGACTTCGACGCTGGCGGGTGGTGGCGCAGAGGGGAATTCAAAGGTTTTAAAAAAGTCAGGCCACCAAGAACTAAACCAGCCGGAGATGTCGATCGGGCGGAGTTGTCCGGCGAGCAGAAAGCGATAGCGGTGGTTGGAGGGATCGTGTTCGTAGGAGCCGCGCGCGTAGTTTTCACCAATGCGACCGAAGGCTTCAGGGGCGTACCACCGTGTGGGCGTCAGCTCGAGCACCGTGTGGGCGTCGCTGATGGTTACGTGGTAGGCGTTGATGATCGGGATCGCGAGGCGGGCGTTGAGCTTTTCCCATTTCCAGCCGGGGCCAAATCGGGCATGTGCCTCACTGATGGTGACCGGTTTAGGGAAATCGATCCAGCGGGTGATGCTTTGGCCGATGCGGTCACTGATCAGATTGAGCAGACCATCGTCGAGGCGGGCGCTGAAATCGACCTCGGCGGTCTGGGCGGTGAGATCGACCTCGGCGACGGCGGCGAGGGGAAGGCCGGCCACGCGGGTATTGAGCTCGGCGACCACGCGCGGGAGGGGTCGAGGGGTGAGGCGCAGCGAAGGCGAGTGCAAGGTGACTCCGGCGGCGGTGATCTCCGCGGCAGAGAGTTCGAGGTCGATGGGGCTGGCCGTGAACGTGGTGGGTTGGAACTGAACGCGGAGGAGGGCTTGCAGGCGCGTGGCGGTGGTCTGGTAGGCAGGGACGGCGAGATCCTCAGAGGTGAGGTTCAGGACGGCTGTGATCGGTTGATCGGCGCTCAAAGGCAGGCGCGTGGTAGCGGTGATGGGTCCGGTGGTGAGTACGGGCGTCGTGAGATTGAGGCTCTGGGCGCGGAGGGTGAAATCGCCAAGGGCTGGACCGGAGTGGGTTGGGCTGAGGACGACCTCGAGCGTGGGGTTATCGAGTTGACTGAGCTGTGCGGCGATGGCGCCGAGGCCGCGGGCGATGGATGGGAAATTTTTGGCGAGGTAGGCGGGTATCGGGAGTGGAGCGGAGTTGTCTTGGCGGTGGGGCGGAAGGGGGAGCGTGCCGTGAGCGCTGACGCGGAGGGTGCCGAGTTCGAAGGTCAGGTGCGGGATCGCGACTTTATCAGAGGCGGGCAGGAAAGTGGCGTCTAGATTGCGGACAAGTTGTTCGGAGCGACCCGAGGGTGAGAGCATCGCAGGCAGTAGCAGGGTGACGCCGGTGGCGTGGAGTTCGAGTTCTTCGGCGCGGCCGATCAAGAGGGCCCAGGGGTCGAGGCGCACGTAGAGGGCGCGGGCGGTGAAGATCGGATCAGGGTAAGTGGGCAGATGGCAGACGACGTCTTCGACCAAGAGTCGACCTGAGGGGTCGAAGGTCGTGCGGCCGAAGGTGGTGCTCACACCCGAGTTGGCGAGGCGCGTTTCGATGGCGCTCAGCAGAGGCCGAGGGAGCTCAAGTTCGCTGCTAGTGAGGACGTGGATTTGAAAGCCGAGGCAGACAAGCAGCAGCAGCCAGAGCGTCCAGCAACCGAGTGTGAGCAAGGCTTGCGCGCACAGGCGCGTGGCTTGCCAGCAAGGTTGGAAGAAACGGTGCATCGAGAGCGGAAAAGACGGCGAGCGTTTGCGACCTTTTGGGGCCGCTTATTTTTTAAGGGCCGCAGGGGCCAGCGCGGGTCCAGGATCAGCGCGGTAGGTGAGTGACCAAAGCGCGTCGACGACGGGTTGTTCGAGTTCAAACACGGCGTTGAATTCTTGGGAGCCGGCGAGTTGTTGGGTGCCGCCAAAACGCTCAGACAGGAGCAAAGCGGTGATTGGCGCGGGGGCTCCGACGGCGGCGCCGGGCAGGGCGAGCGTGGCTTCGAGCCGGTAGCGCCAAGGGCGGTCTTCGCCGAGCAATAGGACTTTTTCGGTGAAGCCGTCCTGCGGAAAATGTTTCGCGCGCAGGGTGCGTAGCGTGGAGGCGAGAGTGGTGAGCGCGGGCGCTTGCGGGGCGGTGGGGGGTGGACGGCCGGCGTCGTCAAGGCTGACCTCGAAGATGGATTGATTGGTGGCGAGGTCAGTTAGGCGGAGCGTGGTCAGGCGGGCGCCGGAGGGGAGTTCGCGCAGGAGGCGTTCGCGCCAAGCCGCGGCGCTCGTGGAGGTCTCGAGGCGGAGGATGTCGGGGTTGACGGCGTAGATGAAGGCGGCGCCAAGAAGACGGGCGTAGGCGAAGTTGTCGCGTTGGCTGGCGAGGCCGAGTTGGAGGGTGAGGGTGTTGGGGGTATTGTTGCCGGCGGCGGAAGGGTTGGGGGTAGGCAGTTTGTTTAACGTGAGGGTGACCTCGCGTTCGGGTCGGGCGAAGCCCCAGTTTTCGAGGTCGGCGGCGGTGGGGGCGTCGCTGGTGAAGTTTTGCGCGGCGAGCAGGTTGAGCTGCTCGAGGAGGCGTTGGACGGCGGCGCGATCGGCGGGGAGGGTCTGCGGGGCGGTGTCGCCAGCGTCGCGGCGGATGATTTGCCAAGGAGCGGCTTCGGCGGAATTTGCGGGGGCTTCCAGCCGTTGAAGAGTGAGGGTGGGTTGGCCCGGGGTGTTGGGAGCGCGCAGGGTGATGGCGGTGACGGCGGCGGGATCGAAATCAATAACGCGTTTTTCGCGGAGGCGTTCCTGGGCCTGGTCGAGGGTGTCCTTGAGCGATTGCGGGCCGGTGGGGAGCGCGACGGTGAAGAGTGCCGCGCGGCCTTCGATCTGGGCGTAGTAATCGGTGGTGGTGGCGATTTTGTTGGTGGGTGTTGAATAAGTGGATGCAGGAGGCGGGGAGGTTGGGACGGGTGTGCCGAGGAGGAGGGTTTCACGGCGGTTGTTGCCCTCGATGGTGATCCTATAGGTGGGGGCGGCGGAGGGGAGCGTGCCAGGCGGAGTGTCGGTGATAAAAATCTTGGCGCGCAGGGCGCCGAGTTCGTTGAGGGCTCGTTCGGTGTCATCTTTGCTGGCCCGGGCGACGATGGGAGTATCGAAGGTCCAGCGCGGTGAGGCGGGTTCGCGGTGGAGGGCGACGCGAGTGGTGCTCTGGATGCGCAGCGTGCGTGCCTCAAACACAGGAATTGTGATAAGGGAGTCGGCGCGGAGTTGGTCGATGGGCAGGGCGAGGCTGTCGGCGAGGGCGCGGCGCACGACGTGGATGCGTTTGGCGTCAGGGGAAAGAAGATATAGCCGGTTACCGATCTTGGTGGTGTCGCCGAGAATCAGCTGGGTGGTGGTGGCGCCGGGGGTGTTGCCGAAGGCGACGGTGACTTTGGGTTTTTCGAGATCGATGCCGTAATCTGCGAGGGATTGGCCGTTGGTTTTCAGGTCGGCGACAGCGAAGGAGGTTTCGTGCTCGAGGAATTGGAGCTCATTGATGATGCGAGAGACGGCGGCGGGGTTGGCGGGCCAGTCGAGGGGTTGGGCGAGTTGCCAGGTTTCGCCGACGCGGTTGAGGGTGTAGAGGACGCCGGCGGGGTTGCGCACGCTCAGAGAGCGGATGTCGGCGGCTTCGGGGCCTAGGACGCGGCGGCGGGCTTCGAGGGAGGCACGCTCGGTGCGCCAGTTGCGCTCGAATTTAAAAATGAAAAAGAACAGGGCGACGTTCAGGAAGACGAGAACGAGCGTGACTTTGGTGCGCATCGAAAAAAAGGGATAAGGCAAGCGAGGAACAGACGGATCAGTGGCGGCGGGTCCAATAAACGGCGAGGCCGAGGAGGGCGGCGAGACCGGGCAGGGCGAAAAGGAGAGCGTAGCGGAGTTTGGCAAGCTCGCCTGCGCTAAGGGAGAGTTGGAAGCGCTCGATGGGGCGGGCGGGGATGTTGAGTTGGGTGTCGCGGTCGACGGTCCAGTTCACCGCATTGAGAAAAACGCTTTGATTACCGACGTTGGCGATGCGGGCGTTGGCGATGAGATCGCCGCTGCCGAAGACAACGAGGCGGCCGCCGCGGACACTGAAGTTAAGGCCCTCACGCACGGCGACGCGTTCGGCGGCAGTGACGACGCCGAGACGGTCTTTGGGTTCCATGCCGGGGAGCGGGCGGATGTCGACGCCAGGGTCGTAGCGGGGAATAACGCGGTCGCGGTAGCTGCGTTCACCCCAAGCGGTTTTAGAACTGGCCGCCAGGGTGAGGGTAGTGAGGCCGCCTCCCAGGGAGCGGCCGGGATCGGGGCGGACGCTGCGGGTGGCGCCGAGGCGGAGAGCGACGCCGAAATTAAGCAGCGTCTGGGTGATCGGGTGAGGTTGGAAGGCGCCGATGATCAGTTCGCCGTCTTCGGTGATATTTTCGGCGCCGGTGTCGTAGATGACGTCGTCGTCCACCAACGTGCCCCAGTCAAGGAGGAGTTCTTCGAGACCGTGCTTGGTGCCGGGGGCGAGAAAAAGCAGGAGGCGGCCGGCGGAATTAGAGAGGTAGTGGCGGAGGAGTTCTTGTTCCTTGGCGCTGAAAGGGGCTTGGGGGGCGACGGCGATGAGCAGGGCGGTTTTTTCGGGGACTTGGCGGGCGACAGTGAGGTCGAGCGATTCGACGTCAAAGTTGCGGATGCGCAGTTGTTCACGGACCAGGGAGAGGCCGCGGTTGGCGTCGGTGTCTTCAGGACGGAGTTCACCGTGGCCGGCGAGAAAGTAGATTTTTTTGCGCTCCGGGCTTGAGACATCGAGTAGGCGGGCCGTGAGTTCTTTCTCGCCGAGGAAGGCGGTGCGGACGGGTTTGCCTTCTTTGTCACGGGTGATGCGATAGAGGTCGTCTACGGCGAGGGCGGTGCGTTGGTCGCCGGCGAGCAGAAGAATCACGTCGGGTTGGTCGAGGCCAAGGGGCTCGGCTTCACGGCGGTTTTGGTAGATGTCGAGGTAGTCAATCTTGATGGCGCCGTTGGGGTTGGCCTCGGTGGCGAGACGGTATTCTTGAAGCAGGCCGCGGAGCTCGGGGTTGGGTGTGTCGGCGTTGAGGGTGACGACAATGCGGACGGGGCGCGGGAGATTTTTTAGATAGGAGAGCGTCTCGGGCGAGAGGGAGAAACGGCGGTCGTTGGTGAGATCTTTGCGCCATTCGGGGTGGTTGCGCGCGAGGTAATTTAGGCCGCCGAAGAGCGTGAGCACAAGAAAGGCCTGGAGCACGAGGTTGAGCGTGCGGAGCCAGCGGACAGCGCGGAAACTTTGGAGCGGGGAGGGCATCGGCTCAGGCGTGAATCTGTTTTGCCTCGACGCTGAGGATACTGAAAATCAGCGCGAGGGCAGTGCCGCTTAAGTAAAACAGCACGTGACGCGCATCGATCACGCCGCGGGTGAAGTCTTCGTAGTGGGTGAAAATCTGAGCGTAATCGACGGCAGCTTTCGCGGGCGCGAGCATATCGCGGTTGAGGAAACTCGCTTCACCGAGCCAGCGCACGCCGACGATAAGCCCGGCGAGCATGACAAAGCAGAGAATACCGGCGACAGCTTGGTTGCGCGAGAGCGAGCTCGCGAAGACCCCAATGGCGACAAAGAGCAGGCCAGACAGGGCGATAAAAACGTAGCCACCGATCAACGGACCGCTGTCGATTAGTCGCGGGTCGCTGGAGAAACGTTTTAGAATGTAGAAAAATCCGCCCGTCGCTGCCCAAAGTGAGAGATACAGCGCATAGGCGGCGGTGTATTTACCTAGGACCACTTCGGTCGTGGTTACGGGCGTTGTGAGCAGCGTTTCGATCGTGCCGAGGCGACGTTCCTCGGCGAGACACTTCATCGTGAGTAACGGCACCATGAAAAAAACTGGGAGCCAAAAAAGCTGGAAAAAAACGTGCGCCGGCGAGACGTCCTGTGGGGCTTTGGTGTAGTTTTCTAAAATGCCCGTGAAGATGAAGCCCATGAAAAACAGAAACGCCGTACCGGCGATGTAGGTGCTCGGGCTAACGAGCAACATCCTCAATTCATGGCTAAGTAGCGTGAGAAAATGTTTCATGGGCGATCGACTTAGGTGACGGCATCGACGGGTGCGGTTGCAGGCACGGGCGCGGGGGCAAGCTTGGCGTCCCAACTGCGCCGCGTGGCCGCGAGGAAAACGTCTTCGAGCGTGGGCTGGGCGCGGCTGAGCGCGCGGACGCGAAAACCGTGTGTGATCAAACTTTGCAGTAAAGGTTCGCCGAGTTCATCTGTGCGCTCGGTGGAAAGGGCGAGGGTAACGAAGCCGGTGGCATCGGGCTCGCTGGTGGTGGTGATTTTCAAGGTTGGCTCGACGACCGTGAGGAGCTCGGGCAACGCGGCCATGGAGCCGGCGGTGATGAGTTGGTAAGTGGTGCGACCGAGAACTTCGCGGCGCAGATCAGCGGGGGAGCCTTGGGCGACGACGCGGCCGCGGTTGATGATGAGCACGCGGTCACACGTCATTTCGATTTCGGGCAAAATGTGCGAGGAGATGATCACCGTCATGCGACCGCGCAGGCCGGCGATGAGGTCACGCACGATCAGAATTTGATGCGGATCGAGGCCGATCGTGGGCTCGTCCATGATGATGACGGGCGGTTCGGCGAGAATCGCTTCGGCGATGCCGACGCGTTGGCGGTAGCCTTTGGAAAGTTGGCCGATAATTTTGTGGCGGACGCGTTTCAAATCGCACAGCTCAAGAACTTCGTCGATGCGCGGGCTGAGTTTGCGACGGGGGATTTCTTTCAGACGGCCGCGAAAATAAAGATATTCGCTGACGCGCATATCTTCGGGCAGCGGGTTGTTTTCCGGCATATAGCCGATAAGGCGTTTGACGGCGTCGGGCTCGGTGGCGACGGAATGGCCGCAGATGCGGACCGTGCCCGAGTTGGCCGGCAAGTAGCCGGTCAGGATACGCATAGTGGTGGACTTGCCGGCACCATTGGGTCCGAGAAAGCCGATGATCTCGCCTCGAGCAACGCTGAAGCTCAGATCGGCGACCGCAGTCATACCCGCGTAAGTTTTTACGAGGTGGTCGACTTCGATGGCGGGTGTGGGCGGCGCGGACATGACGGCGAGAGATGAGCCTAGAGGCGGAAAGATTGAAAGCTGAGCGGTTTGCGGGCGCGAGGGCGAGCGGTTTAGATGGACTTAGGTTTCTCTAACGTGACTTCGCCAGCGCGAAAACGTTGCGTGCGCCCGCGAGAATTTTTGAGCAGCAGCGCGCCGTCGTCATCGACGCCGATCACGGTGCCAGGGTTGCGGGCGGTACCTTCGAGAACGGTGACGTGCTGGCCGCGGAGTAGGTCGAAGCGGTGCCAGAGATCGGCGAAGGTTTTGACGTGGTCGCCGTCGAGAAAACGTTGGTAAGCGAGCAGGACCCGGCCGATGACGGCGGCGGTGAAGCGATTGAAATCGACGGGCGCGCCGATGAGTTCGGCGAGAGACACGGCGCGCTGGCCGAGGTCACCGGGCCAAGTGGAGGCGGGGCTGTTGAGATTGAGGCCGAGACCGAAGACGAGATCACGGATCTGGTCGGCGTCGATCCTGGCTTCGGTGAGGAGACCACCGGCTTTGCGGCCGTCGAAGAGCAGATCGTTGGGCCATTTCAGGCCCGGCTTTAAAGGCGTGGCGTTGGCGATGAGTTCACAGAGGTTGAGGCCCATCCAAAGTGTGAACGGCGTCATGCGGGCCGGTTCGATCTGAGGGCGAAAGGCGAAAGAAATATAGAGGTTACCGTTGGCAGGGCTGTGCCACGGGCGACCAAGGCGGCCGCGGGCTTTGGTCTGGCGAGCCGCGATGATGGCAAACGGCGCGGGCCGGCCGGCGGCGAGTTGGCGCGCGGCTTCGTCGTTGGTGCTGTCGGTTTCGTCGAGAACGGTGAGAGAGAAACCACGCGGGCGGATTTTTAGATGAGTCTCGATGAGCGCGGCGTGCGGCTGGGGCGGCGGCGCGATGAGGCGGTAGCCTTGTGAGCGCTGGGATTCGAGGTCGAAGCCGGCGGCGCGAAGTTTCTCAAAATATTGCCATACGGCGACGCGACTGACGCCGATTTTTTTTGCGAGATCGCCGCCGGAGACCCAACCCGTCGGATGCGCGAGCAAGGCGCTGATGACGGTGTGTTCGGGGGTCGGCATTTTGGCGGCGGCGTGGTGTTAAGAGTGAAGGTTGAAAAGGCGACGGGCGGGGTGCAAGGTGGCACGCATGACTTTTGCAGAATTTAATCAGTCGGTCGCCGGCGCTGCCACAGTACCTCCAGCGGGTTTAAGCGGTGCTGTCGTGGCGTTGTGGCACGATACGCGCGGGGATTGGGACGCGGCGCACGACGCGGCTCAGGCCGATAAAAGTAAAGCTGGCTCGTGGGTGCATGCGTACCTCCACCGCAAAGAAGGCGACGCGGCCAACGCGGGCTATTGGTACTCTCTTGCGGGGCGTCGGATGCCGGCGGGCGACGTCACGCTGGCGGCGGAGTGGGATCAGATCGCGCGGGCGCTGGTGAGCGCGTGAGCTGCGCGTCGGGACGAAGGAAAAGCGAAGACCGCGTTTAACGTTTTTTCTGCCAGCCGTAGTCGTCGGTGCGCATCGTCGTAGCTTGGACGTCACGTTTAATGTACGCGCCTTCGGCTTTGTCGCGGGCGCTGACCATACCGGCGGCGTCGTTGAGTTCACCGATGGTTTTGAGTCGTTCGTCTTCGGCGTATTGCGCGAGGGCGCGTTGTTCTTGATTCTGGCCGAATAGTGGGATCGTGAAACGGTTGAGCGCGCGGCTGGCTTCGGTACCGTACTTCTTCATGGCGATGGCGGCCATGCCCGCCTGCGTGTTGATGTCACGCTCGCGGAAGACGGGGGGCTTGGCCTCGCGCACGACGTAGTCGGGTAGGCGGATAATGGCGTTTTTCGGTTTATCAATCTCGCGCAGATCGGGCCGCTCCTCGACGGGCTTGGGCGGCGGCGCAGGTTTCGGTGGATTGTATTTGGGCATCGCGGCCGAAAGGGAGGCGGCGACGTCCGAAGAGATAGCGCGATCACGTTTACGGATGGGCTGAGTGGGCGTGATGGACGAGGTAGTGAGCGGCAGCGGCGTAGCGGTTTCTGCGGGGGTAAAATTAGTCTGCGCTGCGGCGAACGCGGGCAGGGTGGCCAAGCTGAGGACGACGAGGAGGTGGCGGGTGAGTGCAGGTCGACGTTTCATGGCGTGGATGGAAAAGGAAAAAAGGCGACGGTTCCGACAATTCTTAACAAAAACAATATGTTACGAAAGCGGCGGGAGATCAAGTGCCCGTACGGCATTCTCGGGGTGGGTATTTCCCTACTGCAATCAGAGTGTAAGCGTTGCCGTGTCGTAGTCTCAGAGGATAAGGTTGTTGAGAGCACTTTAGATCTCGAGTAGACAAAGAAAGGCAAACCCCGCTCATTCGATTAGATCAGCTACGGGTTTTGACGGTTTCGACCTGGGAGTAACCACCACTCCACCAAAATTAAATTGGGCACCCAGCAGAGCCAGGCGAGTGACGGATAAAATTCTTCGAATTTAAGCCCGCTGGCGAAAAATAATCCTAGATAGATGCGGATGGTGACCCCGGCAAATGTCAGTGCGTAATTGCGGGTCATCCAGATGCGGTGAAGCTCAAAATCTTTCTGCTTTGCCGCCAATAGGGCGTGCACTCCCGTGAACAGCCAGAGGGCCGCGAGAAGTGAAAAACCTGCGGCGGAGACTAAACCGCCGTAGGCGGTGAAGGCGAGGAGCAATCCGCTAACTCCGCCGATACCCACGCCGACTGTTAAGTAAAGATAACCGAGCCAGCGATGTAGGCTAGGCCGCCAGGCGCGAAGACCCGGCAAGAATTGAAACGGGCCGCTGACGAGCGCGATTCCCGAGCAGGTGGCATGGAGCGTGATGAGCGTACGCTGAGCGTTAAAAACCCTAATCATATCGGGGTGCACGGCTGCGCGCTGTATACCACTCCCGTAGCCCCAGAGGGCATATCCGGACACGGCGATGGCGGAAACCAAGAGGGTCAGAAACTGAGGGGATCGCGTCGTCATGGTTCCCATTAAAGCGAAGGCGAAATTGCTATCGTTGCGGATTTTTAACCGCGAATTTGCCCCGTGCCTTCGACGAGAAATTTGTAAGTGCACAGTTCGCGCAGGCCCATCGGGCCGCGGGCGTGGAGGCGGTCGGTGCTGATGCCGATCTCGGCGCCGTAGCCAAATTCAAAACCATCGGTGAAGCGTGTGCTCGCGTTCCAATAAACTGTCGCGCTGTCCACGGCGGCGAGGAAATGGCGCGCCGTGGTTTCGTCGGCCGTGATGATCGCGTCGCTGTGTTGCGAGCTGTCGCGGTTGATCGTTGCGATCGCGGTTTCCAGGGAATCGACGACACGAATAGCGATGATGTAATCAAGAAACTCAGCCGTGTAATCGGTGGACGTCGCGGGCGTAGTGGCGATCTGCGCTCGAGCGAGAATCTTGGTGCTGGTAGCGTCGCAGCGGAGTTGGACCTTTTGCGCGAGAAGTGCGCGGGCGACACTGGGGAGAAAGGTTTCCGCGACGCGGGCGTGCACGAGAAGTTGTTCGACCGCGTTGCAGGCGCTGGGACGAGAGGCTTTGGCGTTGACGGTGATCGCCTCGGCCATGGCGAGGTCGGCGGCGGCATCGACGTAGATAAAGCACACGCCTTGGAAATGTTTAATGACAGGAATCGTGGAGTTTTCCGCGACAAAGCGGATGAGGCTCTCGCCGCCGCGGGGAATTAGGCAATGCACCAGCGTGTCGAGCTTGAGCAGTACGCTCAGCGCGGCGCGGTCGGTTGTGGGAATGAGTTGAACGACGTCGGCGGGGAGACGAGCGGCAGTGAGCGCGGCGGTGATGAGCGAGGCGAGGGCGGTGTTGGTGTGGAAACACTCTTTGCCGCCGCGGAGGATGGCGGCGTTGCCGGATTTCAGGCAGAGGACGGCGCAGTCGATGGTGACGTTGGGGCGCGCCTCGTAGATAATGCCGATGACGCCGATGGGCACGCGGACTTTGCGGATGCGCAGGCCGTTGGGGCGCTTGGTATCTTCCAAAAGATCGCCGACGGGATCGGGTAGCTCGATGACTGCGCGGACGGAGGCGGCGAGTTGCGTGAGGCGGGCGGGCGTGAGCGTTAGGCGGTCGCGGGCGGCGACGGAGAGCGCGGCGGCTTCGGGCGAGGCGAGGTCTTGGACGTTGGCGGCAAGGAGCGCGGGGTGGGCGCCGTCGATGAGGGCGGCGAGTTGGGCGAGGGCGGCGTTTTTCGCGGCGGTGGGCGTGGTCGCAAGCACGAGCGAGGCGGCGCGGGCGCGTTGGGCGAGGGCGGTGACGAGGCTCGTAAGATCAGCGGACATTTTTTTGAAAAGACCTTGTCCATCTCGCCCGCGGAAGACACGGAAAAACTGACCGAGCTTAGTCGACTCGTTTTAAGCTTTGGGCGTACCCCAGCTCAGATTGAAGTCGTAGATTTTTTAATCTACTTTCGGAGTCACTGTGGGCGCTAGTGTGACGGGCGTGTAGGCGGGGCTACGAAGGATTCGGCCGGCGCGCAGGTCGTGGTAGCCGGTTTCGTCAAAAGTCACGCGGCCGTTTACGATCACGTAGGGGATACCGATGGGATATTGGTGCGGGCGCTCAAACGTGCTTTGCGCGGCGACCGTCGCCGGATCAAACAACGCGAGATCGGCGTAGCAACCGACCTCGATGCGGCCGCGATCGGTGAGGCCGAGGCGACGCGCGGGTTGGCCCGTCATTTTATATAGGGCTTGGGTGAGGGTAAGGGTTTTGCGTTCGCGCACATATTCGCCCAGTACGCGTGGGAACGTGCCATAGGCTCGCGGGTGCGGATGGTCTTTGCCGGGTTGGCTGAGGCGACCGTCGGATGCGATCATCGTCTGCGGGTGGCGCATGATGCGTTCGACGTCTTCCTCGGCGAGGACGTGGTAGATGCAGGAGGCGCCGCCGTGAAGTTCGCCTTGGATGACGAGGTCGACACCGGTTGCCACATTGGGCGTTCGATCCTCAGCGAGGGCCCAGTCGTGCATGGTTTTGCCGTCGAGTGAGGGTTTCCAAGAAAAGCGGCTAAACTGGATACGGCTGAGATCGCCACCGCCGCGGTCGTTGAGGAGATTGAAGGCGATTTCTTTTTCGATCTGCGCTCGTTGAGCGGGGTCTTTGAGGCGTTGGGCAAAATGGCCTGATAGGCCAGCGGCATCACCGGCGACAGCCCAGGATGGGATGAGAACGCGCAGGCTCGTGGAAGTGGCGGTATAGGGGTATTGGTCAATCATGACATCGAGGCCTCTGGCGCGGGCGGCGTCGACGAGGGCGAGGCTTTTTTCGCTGGCGCCCCACATTTGTTTTCCGACGGCTTTGTGGTGCGTGAGAATGACGGGGATGCGGGCGGTTTCACCGATTTTAATCGCTTCGTTGACGCCGTCGATGAGGCCGAGGCCTTCGGCGCGAAGGTGGGACGTGTAGATGCCGCCATGGCGGGCGGCGACTTGGGCGAGGGCGACGATTTCCTCGAAAGTGGAAAACGTGCCAGGAAGATAAAGCAGACCGGTGGAAAAGCCGAAGGCGCCGTCGGTCATGCCGGTGGCAACCAAGGCTTGCATGGCGGCGAGTTCGTCGGTGGTGGGAGCGCGGTTTTCCATGCCCATGACTTGGGCGCGCACGGAGTTGTGGCCGATAAGGTAGGCGGCGTTCGGGCCGAAGCCTTGGGTTTCGAGTTTGGCGCTGAGAGCTTTGAGGTCGACGGGGCCACCGCCGTCGGGATTGCCGAGGACCAAAGTGACGCCTTGGCGAAGGGCGCTCTGGGCAGCGCGATCTTCGGGGAGGGGCTCGATGTGGGCGTGAAGGTCGATGAAGCCGGGGCTGACGACGAGGCCGGCGGCGTCGATGGTGCGCTTGGCGGGGCCGGTGAGGTGCGGGGCGAGCGCGACTATGCGGTCGCCGCTTATGCCAATATCGGCGGCGACGAGCGGAGTGTCGGCGGAAGCACCGCTGAAGACGCGGCCGTTTTTAATGAGGAGGTCAAAATCGGCGCGGGCGGTGAGAGCCGAGGCGAGCAGAGCGACGGTGGCGAAAAGAGCGGCGGGCGTTTTCATCGTTTGGGGTGGAGATGGGTATCAGAGAACGTGTTTTTGCTTATGTCGTGCCAGTATGGATTGGATCGAGCAGTAAAATTTAACACACCGCGCTTTCACGCTTAGAGTTCTCATGAAAAAGCCGCGTTTCCCAATCGGGAAAACGCGGCGTGGATTAAAGCGTTAGGGTTTATTTCGTCGCGAGCGCGGTGGCGCGGGCGCTGACGGCGGGCCAGTGGGATTCGGGTATGGCGGGGCCGATGTGTTGGACGCATTCCGCGCCGAGCACGGAGCCGAGGGCACCTGCGGCGGCGAGGTTCCATCCGCGTAGATAACCATATAGAAAGCCAGCGGCCCACGAGTCGCCGGCACCGGTCGTGTCGATGGCTTGGGCGACGCGGACCGGCTCGATGCGGTGGAGTTCGGAGCCGTGGGCAATCCACGCGCCGTCTTTACCCATTTTCACAGCAGCGATGCCACCGTGGCTGGCGAGGCGGCGGGCGAGTTCGTCGTAGGCGGGGGTCTTGGTTTCGTAGAGGGCGTGGATCTCGTCTTCGTTGGCGAACACGACGTGGACGCCGGCGTCGATCTGGCGTTTGATCCAGTCGCGCGCGACGTTGACGACTTCGAAGGAGGCGAGGTCGATGCTGATCGTGCAACCGGCGGCGCGGGCGGAATCGACGACGGCGGTCGCGAGGGCGGGGTTAAACATCAGGTAGCCTTCGATATGGGCGTGTCGGCTATCGGCGAAATCGGCGGGGCTGATTTCTTCGGGCGCGAGAGTCATCGCCGCGCCGAGGCAGGTGCGCATGGTGCGCTGGCTGTCGGGGGTGATGAGGGAGAGGCAGCGTGCGTTGGGGAGCGGGGCGCGTTTGAACCGTGAACCTTCGACCCCGTGGTCGAGCATGTTTTGGTGGTAGGTGTCGGCGGTCTCGTCAGAGCCGATCTTGCCGAGGTAGCGGGTGCGCAGACCGAGGCGGGCGGCGGCGACGGTGGTGTTAGCGGCCGAGCCACCGGGGGCACGGACGGGGCTGGCGTGAAGTTGGGTGACCAGGCGGTGCATCTCGTCGGCGTCGACTAGGACCATGCCGCCTTTTTCGCCGCGGACGTGTTGGGTGAGAAAATCGTCGGAGACGCGGGCGAGCAGATCCATGATGGGGTTACCGGCGCCAATGAGATCGTAGGAGTGCATTTTTTTAAGAAGAAGTTTAAGCGGTGAGTTTTGAAAAGGGTAAAAAAGGAAACCGACTCAGGCGGAGACGATAAGGTTGGTGGCTAAAATAGGTTCGTCGTCGATTTCGATCATCAAGGAGTAATCGCCGGGTTGGGGGAAAGTGAGGTTGCGGATCTCGTTGATCAGATTGATGCGGTCCAGGGGGCTGTTGGCCTCGAAGGGGCGCTCGATGAGGGGTTGGACTTGGGTGGAGTCTAGGCCCATGGAAATGCGCATCTTGTGCTGGCCAGGTGAGCAATCGGTGAGCGTCATGAACCACACCATGAACGGGTGGGTGACGGGAAAGTGGTGGGCCTTGATGTTGGAGAAGACGCCTAAAATGGTGTGCTTGCCGGAGCCGGGGTCGAGGTGGACGCCGTCGCAGGTGAGCCAACATAGCAGCTGGGGCTTGGATTGCATGGGGCGGAGTTGGGCGGCGGGGGCGGGACGGGGCAAATCATTTTGCTGGCGGCGGCGAGCGGGGCGGGCGAGTAACAGGCATGGTGTTTGCGCTGCAAAAAGTCTCGCCGACGGTGGTGGAGTCGCTGGCCGATTATCCGCCTTGGTTGGTGGTGGCGTGCGCGACGATCGTGGCGGCGGTATTGATCTGGCTTTTGGTCAAGGCGCTCAAATGGGCGCTTTGGGTGCTTTTGATCATGGTTTTGGTGGCGGGTGCAGCTTTGGCAGTAAAGTTATGGCTAGGATAATGCTCGGCGGGAGAGCTTTTGCTTGCGCGCAGCGGAGGCGGGCGTTTAACCCTCGCCGATGAAATACATCTTCGTGACGGGCGGAGTGGTTTCGTCGCTGGGCAAAGGCCTCACGGCGGCGTCCTTGGGCGCGCTCCTAGAACTGCGCGGCCTAACGGTGCGTATCCAGAAGTTCGACCCCTACCTCAATGTCGATCCAGGCACCATGAGCCCGTTCCAACACGGCGAAGTATACGTCCTCGAAGACGGCGCCGAGACCGACCTCGACCTCGGCCATTATGAACGTTTTACCAGCGGAAAACTTTCCCGTCTCAATAGTCTCAGCTCCGGCCAGATTTACGAAGCGGTCATTCAAAAGGAACGCCGCGGTGATTACCTTGGCAAAACCGTGCAGGTAATACCGCACGTGACCAACGAGATTAAGGAGCGCATTTATTCCGGCGGCAAAGACGTCGACATCCTCATCACCGAAATCGGCGGCACCACGGGCGACATCGAAGGCCTGCCGTTTCTCGAAGCGATGCGTCAATTTGCCCTCGAAGTCGGCCCGACGGATTGCGTGTTCATCCACGTCACGCTCGTGCCTTTCCTCAAGGCCGCCGGCGAACTCAAGACCAAGCCCACGCAACAATCTGTCGCCAAGCTCCGCGAGATTGGCATCCAGCCCGACGTGCTCGTGTGCCGCACCGATCACCCGCTTGATCACGATTTGCGCGACAAAATTTCGATGTTCTGCAACGTGCCCGTGAAGGCCGTTATCGAGTGCATGGATGTCGACAGCTCGATCTATCAACTTCCTTTGGCCCTGCAGAAAGAAGGCATGGATCAACTCGTGATCGATCTGCTCGGGCTTAAAAATCCCCCAGCTGTTAAAAACATCTGGGAGCAAATCGTTAGCCGCATCCTCTCGCCTAAATACGAAGTAACCATTGGAGTTGTAGGTAAATATATCGAGCTCCAGGACGCTTACAAATCCGTCTACGAGTCGATCACGCACGCCGGCATCGCTAACAACTGCAAGGTCAACATCCGCCGCATCGACGCCGAAGATCTCGAAAAGAAAAACGGCCTGGTAGCACTCAAGGGCCTTGATGGCATTTTGGTTCCCGGCGGTTTCGGCGACCGCGGTACCGAGGGCAAAATCGCCGCGGCACGCTACGCCCGCGAAAATAAAATTCCCTACTATGGCCTCTGTCTCGGCCTGCAAATCGCCGTGATCGAGTTCGCTCGTAATGTTCTCAAGCTCGCCGGCGCCAACAGCACCGAGTTCGATCCCAAGGCCGCGCACCCCGTGATCGCAATCATGGAGGAGCAGAAAAAAATCATCGATAAGGGTGCCAGCATGCGCCTCGGTAGCTACGAGTGCGCGCTCACGCCCGGCTCGCTCGCGCACAAGGCCTACGGCGCTGACAGCGTGCGCGAACGCCATCGCCACCGCTACGAGGTCAACAACGCTTACGTCGGTCAGCTCCAGCGCGCCGGCCTCATGGTCAGCGGTATCAATCCCCGTCGCAATCTCGTCGAGATCGTTGAGCTCAAGGGCCACCCGTGGTTTCTCGGCACGCAGGCGCACCCGGAATTCCAGTCGAAGCCTAATAAAGCGCATCCGCTCTTCGCGGCCTTCATCGCGGCCACCCTCAAAAACAAAAAAGGCGGCGCCAAGGTGAAAACCGTCAAGGCCGCTAAGTTCGCCCAATCCGCCAAGGCGGGTAAATCGGCGAAGAAAAAATAATTCCGTGCTCTACGATCCCTCGAAGTTGTTGATCATCGCCGGGCCGTGCTCCCTTGAAAATGAGGGTGTGTGCCGCGCGGTCGCCGAATCACTCGTACGCATCAATCGCGAGTTGCCCGCGCTCAAGATCATCTTTAAGGGCTCCTTCGACAAAGCCAACCGCACCTCGCTTGGTGGCGCGCGCGGCACGGGCATCGATGAGGGTTTAAAACTCCTCGCCTTGATTAAGCGCGACTATGGGTTTGCTGTTTTGACCGACATCCACGAAAGCGCACAGGTCGCGCAAGTCGCCGCAGTGTGCGACGTCGTGCAGATCCCGGCGTTTCTGTGCCGGCAGACCGATTTATTGCTCGCTGCGGCCGCGACGGGCCGGACGGTCAACGTCAAGAAAGGCCAGTTTCTATCGCCGCAAGAAATGGTGCACGTCACCGGTAAACTCCGCGAAGGCGCCGCCCAAGAAATCTGGCAAACTGAGCGCGGTACGACTTTTGGTTATCAAAATCTCGTCGTGGATATGCGTTCGTTTTCCATCATGCGGCAAAACGGCTATCCTACCGTCTTCGACGCCACGCACGCGGTGCAACTCCCCGGCGCCGGCGGCGGTAAGAGCAGCGGTCAACGCGAATTTGTTGCGCCCCTCGCCAAGGCGGCACTCGCCGCGGGCGCGGACGGACTTTTCATCGAGACGCATCCCGATCCGGCCAATGCGATCAGCGACGGTCCCAACATGATCGCCCTCGTTGATTTACCCAAGCTGCTCGCGCAATGTCTGGCCGTATGGCAGACCGTGCGGGCCTAAAATTGCGCCCGCGCGCCCTTGTGCGCTCCCTTGACCAAGACCGGAGCGACGCCACACTGGGTGGCAATCAAATCCCTGATGGCTACTTTTATCATCGACGTTCCCGTGCCCTCCATGGGCGCGACTGTGAGCGAACTTATCGTCGTATCCCTCAAAACCAAACCCGGCGAGCGCGTGGCTAAAGGCCAGAAGATCGCGGAGTTGGAGAGCGATAAATCCATCTTCGAATACGAGGCTCCCGCCGACGGCACCGTGCTCGCACTGCCAGTGAAACCGGGCGAAGTACTGCAATCGGGCGCGCTTTTTCTCAAATTAGAAACCGAGGATGCCAGTCTGCGTCATCTTGAGTCCAAGACGGGTGCTGCGGTCGCAGCTCCGACGGCCGCAAAATCTGCGGCTGCGCTCATTTGGACTCCCCGCGCCACCAAACTTGCCCAAGAAGCCGGACTCGATCCGGCGACGCTGACCGATATCGAGGCGACTGGCCCTGGTGGTCGCGTCTCTGGTGACGATGTCGCTCGTTTGCTGGCGCGGCGTCTGGCCTGATTTTTAGCTTAAAAAATTTCATCGATTGAACTCTCAAGCAACGGTCTGCATCGCCGGCGTCGGACACGCGGCCCCCGCCAAAATCCGCGCTAATAGCGAAATTCTGAAAGCCTTCCCCGATCGCACGGAGGAAGAGATTGTGCGACTCACGGGCATCCGCGAGCGCCGCTACGCCGCCGACGATGAAAGTGCGACCGACCTAGCGGTGATTGCGGTGCAAAACGCGCTCACCCAAGCCGGCATGAAGGCCGAACAGATGGACGGCATCATCATGGCCACGCTCATTCCCGATCAGCCCGTACCCGCGATGGCGAGTGATCTCGCGCGGCGGTTGGGGATTCCACGTGTGTTAGCGTTTGATTTGAACGCCGCCTGCTCGGGTTGGCTGTATGCGCTCGAGGTCGGGCGTTCGTTTATCATTTCAGGTACAGCAAAGAACGTGATCGTGGTGACGGCAGAGTTGTTGTCGCGCATCACTAATCCGCAAGATCACGAGACGGCGTTTCTTTTCGGCGACGGCGCCGGTGCGGCGATATTGACGGCGGGTACGGGTGGACATCGCCTACATCGCATGGGCTTGGGCGGTGACGCTGAGCAATTTGACGCGATCCAGCGCAAGGGCGGCGGCGCGCGTATGCCGTGGCCCGTGGCGGCGGATGGACACGCGGAACACTTTTACCTCCAGATGAACGGTACTTCCGTATTCAAGCACGCGGTGGTGGGTTTCGCCGAGCAGATCGAGCAGACGCTCGCGCGGGAAAACCTGAAGCCCGAGGACATCGCCTGGGTTGTGCCGCATCAGGCCAACGAGCGCATCTTAAAAGCCGTGAGCAAGCGCGTGGGGATTCCTTACGACAAATTCGTCATGACGATTTCCAAGTATGGCAACACGAGTGCGGCGAGCGTCTCAATGGCGCTGGGCTGGGCGGCCGAGGAAGGGATTTTCGCTGCGGGCGACCGAATTATTTTTTGTAGCGTCGGCGCTGGGCTGACGTTTGCCGGTGGTTTGTTGGAGTGGTGAGCAAGCGCAACGCGGCGCTGCGCGACTCGCGCTAGGACTCGCGCGAGTCCGTCCACGCTAGGCGCAAAAAAGGCCGCCGGAAGATCCGGCGGCCTCGATGCAATGGTTAGTTAGCTTTGAGTGATTACAATTTCGTCGGTGCTGCGGCGCCGAGGTAAAGACCGTTAAAGAACAGCTTGAACGTGCTGTGAGGGGTGGCGCGGAACGTGGCTTCAAAGCCGATCATCACGAGCTTGCCTTGGCCGATGGAGGCCTGAGTGGCGAGTTCGCCGCCGTAGAGCAAATCTTGCCCGACCGCCCAACCGCTGTAGAGCGGTTGCTTGCTTTCAAACCAAGCGACTTTGCTGGCTTTCACTATGGAGCCGGCGGGACGATTGAAGACCGGGCTGGTGTCGAAGAACACGTAGCCTTTCTCCGGCATACCGAAGGCGAGCGGATCTTGGTTGTTGAAATTCACATTCAACACGGAGCCGGGGATGTAGAACTTCTCGGGGGGTAAAGGGACGTCTTTGCCGTCGGCGCCTTTTTCTACTAGGTGGTTTTTGACGGGCAGGCCCATCGCTTCGCCGATGCTAGCGGAAGCGCCGAGTGCGAGCACGGTGCCACCGGCTTCGACGAAAATCTTCAGCGCGGGCACGCTCTTGGCGCTGGTGACGGTGCCGAGCATCGAGCGGAATTCTTCTGGGATACTCTCAGGGGAGGGACCCGCAGCGCGTGCGTAACCGCGACCACCGCGGCCTTCGGCGTAGGTGCCGCTGGGGAACACAATCACGTCGAAGCTCGACTTGAGGTTGCCGGCGTCGAGCACCTGTGGGAACACGACTTCGAAGTTGAATTCGTACTGCTCAAACATCCAGCGCGTCCAGCCGGAGGGCATAGAACCGCCGTAGGTATCTACGAGACCGATACGGATAGGTTTGAGTTTATAGGCTTCGCCCGTGGGTTTAGCGGCGACGGCATAGGCCGGCACGCCGAGTTCTTTGGCGGCTTTTTCGAGAATCGATAGGACGGCCGGCGCGGCAGGAATCCAGAGCGTGCCGGTGCCGAGTTTTTGACCGGCTACGGTTTGCTCGGCGGCGAGCCAGTAGACCTCAGCGTTGGCCTTCAGGAGACGGTTGGTGATGATGATGGCGTCGTTCATCTTATGGCTCACGAGGTAACCGGCGGCGTTGGCGACGGTGGTGACGGCGGCGGGCAACGGTTTCTCGCTGTTAAACGCGAGCTTGATGAAGGGTCCGTTGAAGCCTTCCATGACGCGCTCAAAGTTCACGCCCATTTGAGTCGCGAGCGTCCAGCCGGTGATGTCGTAGGGGCGCTTGGGCGGGCCGCCGGGATAAGCGAAGTCCATCGGGTGATCTTGCGCTTCGAACATATCAAGCACGGCAGGGCGGAAGGCCTGCGCGGTCTTCACGACGTAGGAGCCGGCGGGATAATTTTTGCCGGCGACGGTGAAGGCGGCGGTCGCTTTGTGGACATCGACGCCGTGTTTAAGGAGCACGTTGATGAATTTAACCGCGGTAGCGAAATCATCTTGGGCGGCCGAGATGATGTAGCCGCGGGGATCGCGGTAAGCCGGATCATTGAGGACTTTTTCGTACAGCTCGCTCGGCAAGGAGGGAACGTAGAAGGGATTATCGCTAGCAGCGGGAGTGGCTCCACCGCGACGACCGCGGCCAGCAGCGGGGGCTTCGTCAGGAGCGGCGGCCTTGGCAGCCTCAGTGAGGGCGTTAATGCGCTTAGGGGTGATAGTCCAAGAATCTTTGCTGCCGCGCTCGATGGAGCGTTTGCCCATGCCGTAGATATTAAAAAGCAGGGTCTCGCGGTTGCGGGAGGCGTAGTCCATTACGGCGCGTTCGACTTCCATCATGTAGTCGATTGATTGGCGGTAGTGCCAGACCTGAGGCTTGATGGGGAGCGGCCAGTCGCCGGTGGGCAGTTGTTTCTCGGCGATGAGTGGGACGGCCATCGGCGTGGGGTTACCGATGATTTCGGTGAGGAGGCCGATCTGATTGTGAAAATACGTGGCGGTGCGCATGCCGCCGTTCCACCAGGTGGAGTAGGGGGCGGCGGAGCGCATGGCGGAACCGCCCATGCCTTTAGAGATAAGTCGGGCGTGCATTGCGGTACCGACTTGCTCGATACCAATCGGAATCAACGGATCAAATACGTAGTTAAACGGGTCGCGGAACGGCGGGATAAAAATGACCTGACCGGCGGGACCTGTCTGGTGGACGTTGTGCATGATCTGCGGATTCCACTCGATGAAGAGGATGCGGTTTTGATTCGTCGTCTCAGGCATGTTCATCGTGATCGAGTCGCGGTTATTGTCGTGACCGATGTATTTGTGATAAAGGCGTGGGAGTGTTTGGAAGGTGCGCTTGGTGACGTCTTCTTCGCGCATATACCAGTTGGCGACGAGCTCGACGCCGTCGGGATTCGGGACGGCCATGAGCAAGATTACGTCGTTGAGGAAACGCATGGTTTCTGCATCGGTGCGGCTGGTCATTTGGTAAACCATCTCGGCGAGCGATTGGGAGTTCACCGTCTCCGTGGCGTGAAGGCCGCCGTCGATCCAGACGATAGCTTTGCCTTCTTCGGCGAGTTTCCTGGCTTCGTCGTCGGTTAGGCCCTCGGCGCGGGATAGGCGCACGGAGATGTTGCGGTAATATTCGAGCTTCTTGTGATTCTCGGGCGAGGTGATGATCGCCATGTATTGGGGGCGACCTTCGGCGGTGTTGCCGATGCTGACGACCTTGAGGCGATCACTCTCGGTCTCCCACTTTTTTAAGAGCGCGGAGATCTGCGTGTAGTTGGCCATCTTGTAATCCTCACCTATGGAAAACCCGATGAGGTCCTTCGCCGGCGTGATTTTGGTGGGTGCGGGCGCCGCGATGAGCGCGGTGGCCGTGATGAGAATCAGTCCCAGTTGTTTGAGACCGAAGTGACGTAGCGTCAGTCGGGTATTATTCATAAGAAAATGAAGGGTTGAGGAAAGGGTGGGGAAATTAACTCTGGAAAGTACTAACGCACACAATCCGGAAACGTTGCACGGACGTGATTACATGAATCGCTTATAATTACTAAAACTTAGGCAGGGTGTTTTTTGAGGTACAAAAAGCACTTTAGCAGATGGCATGCCGCTGCGGGAGGATGGCTTTGCATCAATCACAAACCCAAGTCTTATTTGGTATCCGCCTTGCTAAGCTTGATTCAGGGGCCAGGGCGTGACGTTTTGTGTTCGCTCGCGTCTTCGTCTGCATTCCCGCTTTTTTTAATTGAACCCATGATCACCGGTCCTATCTGGTCGCAAAAACTCCGCGTCGAAATCGCCAAAGCTGTCTTGGGCAACGAGCACGTCATCGAGCGCCTGCTCGTCGCTTTGCTCGCCAATGGCCACATTTTGCTCGAGGGCATGCCAGGTCTTGCGAAGACCTTGCTCATTAAATCTCTAGGCTCCGCCCTCGGCGTGCATTGTGACCGCATCCAGTTCACGCCGGATCTTCTCCCAAGTGACGTCGTCGGCACGATGATCTTCCAGCCCAACACGGGACAATTCACCGCGCACCGCGGCCCGATCTTCGCCAATCTGGTCCTCGCTGACGAAATCAACCGCGCGCCCGCCAAGGTCCAGAGCGCACTCCTCGAAGCTATGCAGGAGAAACAAGTCACCATCGGCGGCAAAACCCACGCGTTGCCTAAACCGTTTTTCGTGATGGCGACCCAAAATCCTGTAGAACAAGAAGGCACCTATGCGCTCCCTGAGGCGCAAATGGACCGATTCATTTTTAAACTCCTGGTTGATTATCCCTCCGCCGAAGAAGAGACGATCCTGATGGAGCGTTGGGGCCAAGTTACCAGCCAGCCCGAGCTCGTCGCCGTATCGAGCGGCGAAGAATTACTCGAACTCCGCAAGGCCGTCGACCGCATCTACGTGTCGCCCGAGATCAAGGGCTACATTTTAAACCTTGTTCGCGCCACGCGTGCCCTCGCGGTGCCGTTGGCGGATGGTTCACGTACGCTCAATTTTGGTGGGTCGCCGCGCGCCTGTCTTGCTCTATACCAAGCCAGTCGAGCCCTCGCTTGGTTGCGCGGACAAGATCACGTCTCGCCCGATCTCGTCCAGGACGTGTTCCCTGATGCACTCCGGCACCGTGTGAATCTCACCTACGAAGCCGAGGCCGCTGATCTCAACGCCGAGAAAATCCTGAGTCGCATCATCGCCGAAGTCGCCGTGCCTACTGCAGGCTCCAAGGCCGCTTAATCAATCCTCAAGCGCAGCGTGGTTGCGCTTCGCACCGTCGTCTGCTCCGTCGCTTTCGCGTCTCGCCCCCGCTTCCTTTGAGTTCACTGAACTCCCATCCCATCCTCGCCCCTCGGCCCCCGCTTCCGACGACCTCGGTCGCGTTACTGCGTCAACTCGAGTGGCGCATGAAACAAGCCGTCGAGAATCCCCTCACCGGCGAATACCGTTCGGTGTTTCGCGGGCGTGGCATGGAGTTTGACCAAGTCGTAAAATATAATTTCGGCGACGATATCCGCGACATCGACTGGAACGTCACCGCGCGCCTCGGCGAACCGTTCCGCAAAAAATTCATCGAGGAACGTGAGCTCACCGTCCTCATCGTCTTCGAGGACACGCTCTCGCTGCAATTCGGCTCCGGCTCCCGCACCAAGCGCGCCGCGCTCCTCGAGCTCGCCTCGCTCGCGATGATGCTTTCCGCCGCCAACCGCGATCGCGTCGGCATCGTCCACGCTTATCCCGGCGGCCATCGTCTCACCGAACCCGTGCGCGGCCGCGGTCCGATTTTAAACGCCATCGCCGATCTCATCGGCCGCCCCACGCCGGCCATGGCCGACGCGCAACCGGTCGAGACGCCTTGGAAGTTCATCGCGCACGCCGCTTCCAATCATAGCATGTTGCTCTGGCTCGGCGATTTTCCGCCCCGCGTCACGCCGCCCGGTTGGCCGGTGATTCGCCGGCGTTATCGACCGATTGGTTTCCGAGTCGAAGATGCTTGGGAACGCGAATTGCCCGCCGGCGAGACCGTGACAGCTTTTGATCCAACCAGTAACCGTCTCGTTGTCCTCGATCCGCAATCCCGCGCTCATCGTGAAGCGCACGCCACCTGGTGCTCCGAGCGTGACGCTGCGTTTGCGAAACTGTTCCCCGATCGCCAGAGCCGCCTCGTCGTCACGCCTGAGGAATCCATGGTCGATGCACTCGTGAAATTTTTCCACGGGCACATGCGCCTACGCCGCTAACCATGAACGATGTCGCCCTCCAACATCCGTGGTGGTTGCTTGCGCTACTCATTTTGCCGCTAATGAGCTGGCTGCGTTGGCGGCGCGGGTTGCCGGCGTTGATCGTGCCGTTTGCGGCGGCGTGGTGGCGTCCGGTGCTCGTGCCCGCGACCCGTTTGCCGGCGATTTTGATGGGCATTGGCTTGGTGTTGCTCGTGGTCGCACTCGCGCGGCCGCAAAAAATGGAGATCAGCACCGAGGTGCGGCAGGAAGGCTATGATCTCATGCTAGCGATCGACCTCTCGGGCTCGATGCTCGCGGAAGATTTTGAACAAGGCGGCGTGCGGCTCAATCGCCTCCAAGCCATCAAGCCCGTCATCCAAGCCTTCATCAACACGCGCCCCAACGACCGCATCGGTCTCGCCGTTTTTGCGGGTCGCGCGTACACGCTCGCGCCGCTCACTGCCGATCACGCGTGGCTCGCGCGCCAGACGGAGCGGCTCAAGATCGGTCTCATGGAAGACGGCACCGCCATCGGTGACGGTCTCGGCGTCGCACTCACTCGACTCGAACAATCCAAGAACGACAAAACCACTAAGCGCCCGAGCGCGTTCATCGTGTTGCTCACCGATGGTTCTAACAACCGCGGCGTCCTCAAGCCCGCGCAAGCCGCTGAGATTGCGAAGACACGCGGTATCACCGTTTACACGATCGGTGCGGGCAAAGCTGGCTCCGCGCCGTATCCGATCTTCGACGAAACGGGCAAGATCACCGGTTATCGCCGCATTCTCGCCGATCTCGACGAAGAAGCGTTGCGCGACATAGCCAAGACCACCGGTGGCGCCTATTTCCGCGCCGATAACACCGACACCATCGCCGCCGCCTTCAAGGCCATCGACGGCGCGAAAAAACTCCGCTTCGAAGCCAAGACCAAGCGCGCGCGCGAACTGTTTCCCTGGCTCGTCTCGGGCTCGTTGGGCTTGTTGCTGGCGGGCGGATTATTGGCGTACACGCCGTGGCGCCGGGAGGCTCTTACATGAGCCTCGGTCAACCGCACGCGCTCTGGTTGTTGCTTCTCGTCGCGGCGCTCGCGCTGTTCGATGGCTTGCGCCAAGGCGTCGTCGCCGGGCGCTGGCCGGGCATCATGCGTCTCTGGGCCGGCCGCGAGCGCGTCGATCTCGACGTCACGATCAAGCCGCCGCGCGTGCGTTGGCGTTTCTGGCTCGGGCTCGCGTTGCTCGTCGTCGCGCTCGCTGGGCCGCGCTACGGCTTTGTCGATGTCCCTGTCGGTGAACAGCCCAAAGAGGTCATGATCGCGCTCGATCTGTCGCGCAGCATGTTGGCGCGCGATGTGAAACCTTCGCGGCTCGATCACGCCAAGCTCCTCATCCAAGGCCTCCTCGATAAACTCTCCGGCGAACGCGTCGGTCTCGTGCTCTTTGCGGGCACCTCTTACTTACAACTGCCGCTTAGCGTGGACTATGATATTCTCGCCGGTTTGTTGCCCAACCTCTCGCCCGATTATTTTCCGCAAGGTGGGACTAACTTCCGCGCGATGCTCGAGACGAGTCTCGCCGCGTACAGTCCGACCGACGGCGTGCAACGCGTGCTCGTCGTCTTGAGCGATGGTGAAGCCTTTGACGACGCCTGGAAACCCCTAGCGTCGCAGTTGAAACAACGCGGCGTGCGTCTCGTCACCCTCGGCGTCGGTACGTCGGCCGGCGCCGTGATTCCCTTGGGTCGCGATGGCGTCGTGCGCGACGCGACGGGTACCGAAGTCGTCACCAAACTCAAAGCCGCCACGCTCGAAGAGATGGCGAAAGCCACGGGTGGACTTTACGCGCCCGCGCGCTCCTGGGTGAACGTCGTCGATCTGCTTAAACGCGTCGGCACCGCCGAGTCGAAAGCCACCGCCTATATCAAAGATCAGACGCGCTTGGTTGAGCGCTACGCCTGGGCGCTGGTGCCAGCGTTGGTGTTGTTAGCGCTCAGTTTCTGGCGCGAATTGCCCGTGCGGCCGCGCGCGCGCGACGTGCGTTTGCCGGTCGCGAAACCTGTCACGGCGCGCCCCCGCGCGGCGTTTGTCGCCGGTCTCGCCACGTTGAGTCTCTTGAGCCTCGTCCTCGTCGGCTACGCGCAAGACGCCGCCGAAAACGAAGACCCCAACAGCCCTGCCGCGCGCACGCCCATGGCCACGCTCGGCGCGATGGTCGGCCGCCGCATCGAGCAGATCTTGGCGAAGCCCAAGCCCGAGAGCTTCGACTGCGTTTCCCTCGCGATCGACATGATCGCCTACATGGAAAACAACCTGAAGGCTCGCCAACGTTTCCCGGTTTCCGTGCCCGATGATGCGTTGCGTGCCGTCGCCCTCGGCGAAGCCCTTGAACGCGCCGGTGGGGATTGGCCCAAGCTGCGCGCCGACATCGACGCGCTGGCCCGCGCCAATCGCGAGCCTTGGCAAACCGCCCGCCCCGATGCTGCAGGAAAGACCTCGCTCAATCCGAGCTTCGATCCTGCACACGACATGATTGAGTCCAACGGTCGCGGCGGCGTCGGCTTCAACCCCAGCGATCCCAATGCCGTCTCGGGTGAACCCGACGAGGCTAAAACCAAATTCGCGGCCAACTCCGCTTTCGGTTCGCTCGCTGCCAACTCCGCCGCGCCCGATCCCGGTTCGCCCCCGCCGCCCTCCGATATGCAGGTCGTCGGTAATGAACGCACCGCCGCTGACCAAGAGCGTGACGAACATCCCGAACTTATCTTACCGCTGCAAAAACTCGACCACGTCCGCAGCCAAGACGCTCCGGCCAAACTCTTCCAAATGCTCGAAGGCACGAGACATGACCTCGTGTCGCAGGGCCCCGACTGGTAATGACTATGCGTTCTCTTTCTTCTATTTTGTTGGGTTCGACGTGGGTTTTGGCCGCGAGCCTCCTCTCGGCGCAGACGCCGCCCGCCCCGACGCCCGCCATCGAAGGCGTACCTTTGACGCAGATCGCCACCGTTGCCCTGCGCACCGAGCGCGACACTTTCTGGGTCGGAGAACTCTTCTCGCTCACCGAAGACATCACGGTGGCCCGTCGGCAGTTTCAATCCCTCGGCGGTCCCTTCGATTGGAGCAGCCCGCAGTTTAACGCTGAGGACTGGTCGTCTGCGTCCACCCAAGAAGCGCGCAACAAAGTCCATCTCACGCGCACCACGCGCACCTATGGTCGCACCGCCGGCCCCTCCGTGCTCCCGCCCGGCCGCCAACCGCTCACCCTCGTCACCGACATCGCCGCTAACGGCCAACCGCTCACCGATGGGTTTATCCTTTCGAGCGCACCGCTGACGCTTAACTTCAAACCGTTGCCCACGCCGGCCCCAGTCGAGTTCGCGAAGGCGGTCGGCAACTTCACACTCAAGGCGAAGGCCGCCGCGGCGCAGGTCGCCGTCGGCGAATCTGTGACGTGGACGATCGAACTCGCGGGTACGGGCAATTGGCCCGAGATCAGCCGCCTCCCGGCGCAGACGATCTCGCGCGATTTTCAAATCGTCACCCCAGTCACTAAGCGCGTGATGAACCGCGGCCAACTCTTTGAAGGCAGTCTCACGCAAGAGATGTTGCTCATCCCTAGTCGGCCCGGCGCGTATCAACTCGGGCCCGTGCGCTTCGTTTACTTCGACCCCAAGGCCGGCGCTTATCAGATGCTCACGAGCGAATCCGTGGCGCTTACCGTGACCGGCGAAGCCGCCGCTCCGGGCACCATCGTCCCGCCGCCCGCCACAGTTGACACCTCCGCGGGCGGCGCCGATCGCGTGCCGGTGCCTGTGCCCGTGGCGCCGCCGCCATTGCCGCTCGATCCCATCGCGGGCGCGCGCCTCGGGTTGCCGCCCTTGGCCTCGAGTAGTTTGATGCTGTTGGTGGTGGTGCCGCTCGTGGTGGTCGTGGCGTGGTGGCTCCGCTTGGCCGCGAGTCGACGTTACGCGACCGATCCGCAGCGTCGTCGTCGCGAAGCGCACGCACGCATCGAAGCGGAGCTGGGGCACCTCGCTGGGGCTGCGAGCTTGTCGCGTGCTCAGATCGTGCAACACCTCCGCACCTGGCAGTACGCCGCGGCGGAGTTTGCGGAGATCGCCGAGGCTTCGCCCACGCCCGCGCAGATCGCCGGAGCCTTGGGGCACGTGCGCACGGGTTTGTCGTGGGCGCAGCTCTGGCGCGATGCCAACCACGTGATCTATGGCGAGACGCAGACGTTGCCCGCCGACTGGTTACTGCGCGCGCAAGGCGCGTTGTCGGATGCGCCTTTGGCCGATGTGCCGCTACAGGCGCTGTTCTTGCGCCGTAACCTCTTTCCTTGGACTGCGCTCCTCGTATTCGCGTTCTTATCCCTCCCAGTGCGGGCCGATGCCGGATCTGAGGCGTATCGCATGGGTGACTTTAAGAAAGCCGAAGCGGCGTGGCGCAGCGCCCTCGCGGCCTCGCCCTGTGATGCGGCCCCGCGCGTCAACCTCGCGGCGGCTCTCGCGCAACAAAACCGTTGGAGCGAATCGGCTGCACACGCGTTGGCGGCCTTTTGTCTGGCGCCGCAAGACGCGGCGATCCGTTGGCAGTTTAACCTCAGTTTAGAGCGGGCGGGCATAGATCAACCCGCGTTTGTTGCGCTGGCGACGGGCGCAGGGTGGGGTGGAGTCGCGCGTCGGCTCTCGCCGGGCGCGTGGGGTGTGGCCTTGGCTGGGGCGGCCATGGTCTGGGCTCTGGCCTTGGCCCTGTGGCTTTGGGCGCACTATCGGGCTCGACCCGTCTGGCTGCGGCGTGTCGCTGAGGTGTTGATGGTGCTCGGGGTCCTGCTGGGCGGGTCGGCGCTGATGAGTGTGCGGACCTATGGGGTGCTGGCGCAAAGCAACATCGCCGTGGTGGCGCAGACGACGTTGTTGCGCTCGGTGCCGACGGAAGCGACGAACGCCCAAAAGACCTCGCCCTTACCAGCGGGCTCTTTGGCCGTCGTTGACCAAGTTTTTTTGGGTTGGAGCCGCTTGATCTTCCCCAACGGCCAGACCGGCTGGGTGCGGACCGAAGCGGTGGTGCAGTTATATCGCTGAGGCGGTTGATTGCGACGGTGGGGAAAGCGGGGTGACCATCACCCCGCTTCGAAGCTGAAAACGAGTTGCTGCTGCCTGCCTAGCGGTTGCGCCCCATCTATTGGGCAGAGCTTGCGGGGCATTTTCGGGCGGAGGCAGTGAGTGTCTGACCGATTCGCACCTCAGTTGATGACGCGGTCTTTCAGGCGTTGCGCCAGGCGGAGAGTCGATTGCCGCCGCAATTCCTTCGGCGCTTTTACGCCTAGCAATTGGATGAATGCTTTATCCCGCGACACGCGTTCAAAGTGCTGCACCTGCCGCAGGTTGATGATGCGGAAGCGATCGATCCGGAAAAAGTCAGACGCGGGTAAGCTCTCCTCCCACCGGCTCAAGGTTTGGCGGAGCATGTAGGCCTTACCATTGATGAGTGTAAGCCTCGAATAGGAATCCTCGGACTCGATTAGGGCGATCTCGGCGAGTTCGACTTGGAGCATTTCTTTTTCCGCGTGGACCCAGATAGTCCCGAGCGGCGCACCTGCGCTGCTATTCTGACCCGTCGCCTTGCTGGCCAATCGGCCCGCAAAGTGGCGCTGGAGTTTATTGACCGTCGCGGCCATGCGTTTAGCCGAAAAAGGTTTCAGGAGGTAATCGAGCGCGTGCAGTTCAAACGCTTCAACGGCCCGATCATCATGGGCGGTCACAAACACGATCTCCGGACGGGGATCCGCGGGAAGCAACGTGAGCAATTCGGTCCCCTCGGCGTGGGGCATCTTAATATCGAGGAAGATCACATCGGGGTGTAAGGAGCCACAAAAGACGAGCGCGGTAGCCACCGAGATGGCCTCGGCTACCACTTCTATATCGGGATGTTCCGCGAGGCGCTTGCGCAGGAAATCCCGCGCGCCGGGCTCATCATCGACGATCAAAACTCGCAAGTGAACACTCATGCGGTGATCCGTCGCAGGGTAGCGTAATTGCTCACCCGTGGTTCCCTCTTCGGGTCCGAGTTATCAGTGGTGAACAGGCGAAAGCCTACGAGACAGGGGGCATTGATCCTAGGCTGGGTCGTCATTATAAAAGCCCCGCAGGACACCTCACAAACCGTCGGAATAAAGCACGATGTCGCGAATCGGTCCAAGGACGTCGTGAACTGGGCGCAACCCAGCTAAAATGCTAGTATAGCAAT
>Ga0214919_10001108_pt1 | contig 45244 bp, 40 predicted proteins | sample LL1503_MetaG_FD_177994 | JGI IMG/M metagenome (GOLD analysis project Ga0214919, IMG submission 177994) | Freshwater microbial communities from Lake Lanier, Atlanta, Georgia, United States - LL-1503 | ecosystem: Environmental > Aquatic > Freshwater > Lake | place: USA: Georgia | collected... | reverse complement strand
GTTCCTTGATTTATTCTAAAGATGAGGTGGGTATAGGGATATAAAATTATTGTATTTCCATTACAGGCCAATAAGCTTGAAAATGGCTTGTTTTGTTTAAATCCCTAAGTTTTATGAGTGCATTTTTAGAAGAAAAAGTCCTGAGTGTTCATCATTGGACCGATCGTTTGTTCAGTTTCACCACCACGCGCGATCAAGCGCTTCGCTTTTCCAATGGCCATTTCACCATGATTGGCCTAAGGGGTGACAACGGCAAACCCTTGCTTCGCGCATACAGCATTGCCAGTGCCAATTATGAGGAGTACCTTGAATTTTTGAGCATCAAAGTTCAAGATGGACCTTTAACTTCCAAATTGCAACACATTGAAGTGGGCGACACCATTGTGGTCGGACGCAAACCTACAGGCACACTGCTCATTGATTACCTCACGCCCGCAAAGCGTTTGTACCTGATTGGCACTGGCACGGGCCTGGCACCCTTCATGAGCATCATTCGCGATCCAGAAACCTACGAGCGATTTGAGCAAGTGGTTTTGTTGCATGGTGTGCGAGAAGTGAAAGAGTTGGCCTACCACGACTTCATTACCAAAGAGTTGCCGCAAAATGAGTTTTTAGGCGAGATGGTCAGCAAGCAACTGTTGTACTACCCCACCGTCACGCGAGAAGCGTTTGAACACCAAGGCCGCGTGACAGAGTTGCTTGAAAACGGCACCATCAGTTCAGACCTTGGCATTCCAGTTTTAAATCCTGCAGAAGATCGGGTCATGATTTGTGGCAGCCCTGAAATGTTGCGCGACCTCAAAGCCTTGTGTGAAAAACGCGGCTTTGTAGAAGGCAATACCAGTATCCCTGGGCAGTACGTGATAGAACGTGCTTTTGTTGAAAGCTAATTCTTGAAAAATTTATCGACGCAGCGTTGGCTTGCCCTGCTTGCTGCAGCGTGCTTGGCCATGTTGGCATTTGGCATTGTGTATTTGCAAAACCATTTGGGCTTAGAGCCTTGCCCCATGTGCATTGTCCAGCGCTACGCCCTGATCGGTGTCATTGTGTGGTGTCTTTTGGGCATCAGCTCAAATGCACCGGTGCGCACATTGGTCATGACATGGCTCATTGCAATCACTTCGTGTTTTGGAGCCTTCGTGGCGGCGCGTCAATCATGGCTTCAGTGGTACCCACCCGATGTGGTCTCTTGCGGCCGAGATTTTTACGGGATGATAGAAAACTTTCCGCTTCAACGCGCTATTCCCATGATTTTCAAGGGCAGTGGCGATTGCACCAAAATCGATTGGACATTTTTAAGTGGCTCTATCGCCAATTGGTCGTTTGCCGTTTTCATGGGCATCTTTTTTCTGATGATCTTTTTGCGACTACGTGACGGCTTGTTGCGATCGGCTCCCAACCTAGAAGCCTTAGAAGCACTTAGCTGAGTTTTTTAACCAGCACTTGGCTGCGGCGGTCCCAGTTGTATTTGCGCTTGCGGCCCTCAGGCAACCAGTCAGGGTCCATTTGCACAAACCCGCGCTTGATGAACCAATGCATGGTGCGAGTGGTTAGCACAAAAATACTGTCCAAGCCCATGGCGCGAGCCCGCTGCTCTACACGCTTCAATATTTTTTCACCATCACCTTGACCTTGCGATTGGGGTGATACCGTGAGGGCCGCCATTTCGGCGGTCTTGGCTTCAGCGTAGGGGTAGAGGGCAGCACAGGCAAAGATCACCCCGTCGTGCTCAATGATGGTGTAGTGATCAACATCGCGTTCAATTTCTGTTCGATTGCGCTTCACCAAGGTGCCATCGTTTTCGAAGGGTTCAATGAGCTGAAGAATGCCGCCAACATCGTCCGATGTGGCTTCTCTTAATTCTTCCAGTTTTTCATCAATGACCATGGTGCCAATGCCATCGTGAACATAAATTTCTAGCAACAAGGCCCCATCGACTGCAAACGGCAAGATATGGCTGCGTTCAACGCCATCCTTGCAAGCCTTCACGCAATGTTGCAAATAAAAGCCGATGTCAGTAGGCGTCAGCGCTGGTGGCAATTTTTTCAACAAACTTTCTGCAACAGCCAAAGGCAACTCGGTGTCAATGGGATTGTCCTCAGATTCAGGCGCTTCAGGGTTGATGCGCAGACCCGGAATTTCAGTTAAGAAAATAAGTTTATCGGCTTGAAGTTCAATGGCCACGCTGGTGGCCACTTCTTCCATCGACAAATTAAAAGCTTCACCGGTTGGTGAAAAACCAAAGGGCGAGAGCAAAACCATGGCGCCCATTTTGAGGGTCTGGGTAATGCCAGCGACGTCAACTTTGCGAACCAGACCTGAGTGCTGAAAATCTACGCCATCCACAATGCCAACTGGGCGTGCGGTCAGAAAATTACCGCTGATCACTCGCACCGTAGAACCTGCCATGGGCGTGTTGGGCAAGCCTTGACTGAAGGCTGCTTCAATTTCATAGCGCAGTTGGCCGGCGGCTTCTTGCGCGCAATCTAGTGCCACCTCGTCGGTGATGCGAATGCCTTGCGAGTATTTGGGTTCATGGCCCTTGGCCAGGAGTTGCTCATTGACTTGGGGTCTAAAGCCATGGACCAACACAATCTTCACGCCCATGCTTTGAATCAAGGCCAAATCCTGGGCCAAGTGTTGCAGTTTGCCGGCTGCGATGGCTTCACCTGCAATGCCCACCACAAAGGTTTTGCCACGGTGCATGTGGATGTAGGGAGCCACCGAGCGAAACCAAGGTACGAAGGTGAAGTTAAAGACAGTAGACATGAGCTTGTGGGTCTCTAAAAAGGGGCCAAGACAGCGGATAATTCAAGGCTTACGCCATCCCTGATTTTTACAGAAGTTTTGCCATTGTCCGCTACCCCCTTGAAAATCGAGTTTCCCGAGTCTTTGCCGGTGTCGGCAAAGCGCGACGAAATCGCTCAAGCCATGGCGGATCATCAGGTCATCATCGTTTGTGGCGAGACAGGATCGGGCAAAACCACTCAGTTACCGAAGATCGCTTTGGCCCTTGGCCGCGGCAAGCTCAATGCCGTAGCAGGCCAGCGAGGCAAATGGATTGGACATACGCAGCCTAGGCGCATTGCAGCCAGCAGCGTGGCCAAACGCATTGCCGAGGAGCTTAAAACGCCACTGGGCGATGTGGTGGGCTACAAAATTCGATTTCAAGACCGCTTGTCCAAGGACGCTTCGGTCAAGCTCATGACAGACGGTATTTTGTTGGCCGAAACGCAAAACGACCCTCTTCTAGAAGCCTACGACACCCTGATCATTGACGAAGCCCACGAACGAAGTCTGAACATTGACTTCTTGTTGGGCTATTTGCGTCAAATCTTGCCGCGCCGACCCGACCTCAAAGTGGTGGTCACATCGGCCACCATCGATGCTGATCGTTTTGCGCGGCACTTTGCTTCCAGCAAGGGGCCCGCGCCGGTCATCATGGTTTCTGGCAGAACCTTTCCGGTTGAGATGCGATGGCGTCCATTTGAAGAGACGCGTGCGCACGACTTGAACGATGCCATTGCCGAGGCTGTCGACGAACTTTGGACAAGCAATGCTGCTGGTGATATTTTGGTTTTCTTGCCAGGCGAGCGTGAAATTCGAGAAGCTGCTGATCATTTGCGCAAATATTTATCTCACAGCGCTATCACGAGAGGTGCTGAAGTACTGCCCTTGTTTTCGCGTTTGTCGCAAGCCGATCAAGAGCGGGTGTTTGATACACACTCAGGAAGACGCATTGTTTTGGCCACCAACGTGGCCGAAACCTCACTTACAGTGCCAGGCATTCGGTATGTGATTGATGTGGGTACCGCCCGCGTGAAGCGCTACAGCCTGCGCAGCAAGGTGGAGCAATTGATGGTGGAGCCCATCAGCCAAGCGGCGGCCAATCAGCGGGCAGGCCGGTGCGGTCGTGTGGCCAACGGCATTTGCATTCGTCTCTACGAAGAAAAAGATTTCAACGGCAGACCCCGCTTCACCGACCCAGAAATTTTGCGATCCTCCTTGGCGGGTGTGATTTTGCGCATGAAGTCATTGCACCTGGGGGTGGTCGATGACTTTCCGTTCATTGAAGCACCGTCCAAACGCGCCATTACCGATGGGTATCAATTGCTGGCTGAACTGGGCGCTGTCACCGAGGCCAATGAGCTGACGCGCACGGGCGCTGAATTGGCCAAGTTGCCCTTAGACCCTCGAGTGGGTCGAATGATTTTGGAAGCACGCGACAGACAAGCTTTAGACGAAGTCTTGGTCATTGCCAGTGCTTTGTCGGTGCAAGATGTCCGTGACCGACCTTTAGAGGCGCAGTCGCAAGCCGATCAAGCGCATGTAAAGTTTGACGACGAGAAAAGCGAATTCACAGGTTATTTGAAATTATGGAAATGGTTGGCTGATGCACGCGGTGGCAAATCGTCTGCTGGGTCAGAGCACAAGTTAAGCAATCGCCAATATGAGCAGTTGTTGCGTCAAAATTTTGTCAACATTCGGCGTGTGCGTGAATGGCGCGACACGCACACACAGCTGCACACCACTGTGGCGGAGCACCGTTGGCAATTGAATGCTAAGCCCGCAAGCTACGAGCAAATTCACATGTCAATGATGGCCGGTTTGCTGGGCAATGTGGGTTGTAAGCAAGACGATGAAGACGTTTATTTAGGCGCGCGTGGCATTAAGTTTTACCGCCATCCGGGTGCGCACTTGTCCAAGAAGCCTGGTCGCTGGACGGTGGTGTCTGAGTTGGTGGAGACCACACGTTTGTTTGGCCGTGGCATTGCCAACATTGAGCCCGCATGGCTGGAACAAGTCGGTGCTCATTTGTTGCGCAAGCAACTTTTAGATCCGCATTGGGAAAAGAAGTCGGGTGAAGTGATTGCGCTTGAGCGCGCCACGCTTTATGGCTTGGTGATTTACAGCGGCAGGCGTGTGCCGTTTGGCAAAGTAGATCCGCAAACCGCCCGCGAAATCTTCATTCGTGAAGCTTTGGTCGAAGGGCAATGGGAAACCAATCTGACGTTCTTGGCCGCCAATCACAAAATGATTGCGAAAGTGGAAGAGCTTGAACACAAATCGCGCAGGCAAGACGTGTTGGTGGACGATGAACTGATCTACGCGTTTTACGACCAACAAATTCCAGCCGATGTGTGCTCTGGCCGTTTACTAGAAGCTTGGTACAAAAATGAAGTCAAGCGTCAGCCCAGTTTGCTGATCTTAAGCCGCGAAGAATTGATGCGCCACGAAGCGGCGGGTATTACCACGCAAGCCTTTCCCAAAACTCTTCGCTTGGGCGGCACCGATTGCACGGCCACTTATTTGCATCAGCCTGGCGATGCACGCGATGGCGTCACTGTGACTGTGCCTTTGTTTGTGCTCAATCAAGTGAGCGAAGAGCGCTGTGAGTGGTTGGTTTCTGGTTTGCTTAAGGACAAAATTCACGCATTGCTGAAAAGCTTGCCCCAAAAATCTCGGACTCGATTTGTGCCCTTGCCAGATTCTGCTGCCAAGTTGGCCGAGGTATTGGGCGCGCCTGAAATTTTTGGAACAGGCTCATTGACCGATGTGCTTTTGAAGAAAGTGCGCGATATCACCAGCCTGGATGTCAAGCGCGCAGACTTTAAATTAGACATGCTCAGCCCGCACTTGTTCATGAACTTGCGTGTGGTCGACGAACACGGCCGACAATTGGGCATGGGTCGCAATCTAGGGGCCCTCAAAGCCGATTGGGGTTCGCAAGCACGCGGCGCTTTTCAAGCGCTGGCACAGCTCAGAGTGCAATCAACGGGCAGTGCAACGCTACAGACAAGCGATGCCAAGGATCCACACGCATCGCAAGCTCAGGCCAGTGTTTCAGCAAGTGCAGCCAAGTCAGGTTCAACTGTTTCCGGCGTCAAGCCAAGTCAGAAGGCGGCCATAGCGCAGCAGCGCTACACCGCATGGACCTTTGGTGATTTGCCAGAACTCATGGAGATCAACAAAGGCGGGCAAAGCTTGATTGGGTTTCCTGCCTTGGTAGACCTGAACGATGCGGTTCAAATTGAAGTGTTTGACGAAGTTGAAGTGGCATCGCAAAAGCACCGTGAAGGTTTGCGTCGCTTGTTTGCTTTGCAAATCAAAGATGCCTTGAAGTATTTGGAAAAGAACATTCCTGATTTGCAAAAAATGGCAGTGGCCTACATGCCCTTAGGGACGGCAGATGAGTTGCGTCAGCAGATCATTGAAGTGGCTTTGGACCGTGCCTTCCTCATGGACCCTTTGCCATCAGATGAGCTCAGTTTTAAGAAGCGCATTGACGAGGGGCGAGGGCGCTTGACCCTGATTGCCAATGAGGTGGCCCGTTTGGCGGGTGTCATTCTGATTGAATTTGCTGCAGCCACTCGCAAAATCAAAGACACCAAGAATGCACCCGAGGCCACAACCGATTGTTTGCAGCAGTTGCAACGCTTGGTGCCCAAACGATTCTTGGCTCTCACACCTTGGACGCAGTTGCAGCACTATGCACGGTACTTGAAAGCCATTGTGTTGCGTTTGGAGAAGTGGCGCTCCGACCCTGCACGCGATGGCGCTAAGTTGTTGGAGCTCAAGCCACAAGAGCAGCGCTATTGGCGTTTGGTGGCCGAGCGCAAAGGTGTTGTGGACGACCGCATGTTGGAGTTTCGATGGCTACTTGAAGAGCTGCGCGTGAGTTTCTTTGCACAAGAATTGCGCACACCTCAAGCTGTGAGTGTGAAGCGCCTTGACAAGGCTTGGACGCAGTTAAATCACTGAGTCTTTGGTCAATTAATTAAAGTGCTTTGGGCAAAGTCATCAAGGGGATGTCTTTGTCTGCCGCCAATTTGTCCAATTGTTGTCGTGTCTTGCTGGCTAAAAAGCTTGCAATGGCGTCGTGAGTTGATTTGGCAAACAAGGTCTTGCCGTCTTTGACCACAATGCCAGCGGCTTCGCACAAGGACTTTGCAAAATGCGGCTCTAGGGCGGCAACAGCCACACGGCCGTTTTTGCAGGTGTACATGTTGTAGCCAGCGTGCGCACCGCCCACTGCGCCCTTGGGCAAGGTCATGCCCCATTGTCTTGGCAGGGCCAACCAAGCGGCTGCGTCGCTCAGCGTCACTTCGTGGAAGATGCCCTTGCCCGAGCTGCGTTGCTGTAAGACGGCTTTTAAAACGGCCTCGCTGGCCATCAAGGCGCCGCCCATGTCGGCAAATAAACTGGCTGGCAATGTCATGCCAGGCACCAAGTTGACTTCTGCTTGATAAGTTAAATCATGCCCTGGAATTTCAGCCAACGGGCCAGGGGCTCCAACCAGGGTGATGCAGCTGAGGTTCGGGTATTGTTTGTGCAATGTCTTCCAGCTCAAGCCCAGTTTGTTCAAGGCAGAGGGCCTGAACGAGGTGAGCAGCACATCGGTTTTGGCCAGCAACTGATGCAAAGCTTGTTGCCCCTTGGCTTGTTTCAAATCACATTGGATTTGCTTCATGCCTTTGTGCAAAACTTCATAGAAGCTTGGCGTGTAGTGAGCCATGGGATCGCCTTGAGGCGGATTAAGCTTGGTGCAGGTGGCACCCATTTGCACCAAGCGCATCAAAGCAGCCGGTCCCGGTAAGTTCAGTGCCAAACTGACAATGCGCACGCCTTTTAAAGTGGAGTCATTGGCCATCTAAATTAAACTCCCAAATGTTGCGCCATGATTTCAGGCTGAGATTGAAGCACCTCAGAGCGGCCCTCAAACACGACTTCACCTTTGACCAAAATGACATTTCGATCGGTAATCTTGGTGACGTGCTTCCAGTTTTTATCAACGATGACGCTGCTGATACCGCTTTCTTTGATGACACTGCAGATACGCCAAATCTCTCTGGCGATCAGGGGGGCTAAACCTTCAGTGGCTTCATCCAGAATAAGCACATCGGGGTTGGTCATCAAAGCACGGCCGATGGTCAACATCTGTTGTTCGCCTCCGGAAAGCTGTTGCCCACCATGACCCAGCCGCTCTTTCAAGCGTGGAAAAGTTTCGAGCACACGTTCGTACGTCCAATCGTTTTGACCTTGTGTACCAGGACGGGCCGCCATTTTCAAATTCTCAAGCACACTCAGGTTGCCAAAGATGCCTCGACCTTCGGGGACATACGCAATGCCAAGTTGTGCGACTTCAAAAATATCGCGGCCATTCATGCGCTGACCTTTGATGTGCACATGACCCGACTGGGGTGTGACAATGCCCATGATGGATTTGAGGAGTGTGCTTTTGCCCATGCCATTGCGACCCATCAGGCCAATGGTTTCGCCTCGATTTACTTCGAAGTCAATGTTGCGCAAAATGTGGCTGGCACCGTAGAAACTGTTGAGGTCTTGTACTTGAATCAATGTGTTGCTCATCTCAATGATCCTCACCCAAATAGGCCGCTTGAACGCCATCGTTGGCGCGCACATCAGCAGGCAAGCCGCTGGCAATCACTTGGCCATTGACCATCACGGTCAGGTGGTCTGCCAAAGCAAAAACAGCGTCCATGTCGTGCTCAACCAGCATCATGGCATGCAATGGTTTTAAACGCAGCAGCAACCTCACCATGCTCTCTGCTTCTGCCACGCCCATGCCGGCCAAGGGCTCGTCAAGCAAAAGAACTTGCGGCTCTGTGGCCAAAGTCATGGCAATTTCCAATTGACGCTGCTCGCCATGACTGGCGGCACCTGCCATGGCTTGACGACGGTTTTGAAGGCCTGCCAATTCCAGAGCGCGCTCTGCACGCTCGTTCACGTCTGCCATGTGGCTGGCGTGTTGAAGCCAAGCCAATGGATTGAAAGGCTTGGGTTGACTGCGCGACTGGGCCGACAAACGAACGTTGTCCCACACGCTAAAGCTTCTGAAGATGTTGGTCTTTTGGTAGCTTCTGCCCATACCATGTCGGGAAATCTTTTCAGGTGTCCAACCGGTGATGTCTTGACCGTTCAATGTCACACAGCCCGATGTGAGTGGCAGGTCGCCCGTGAGCAAATTGGCCAGCGTCGATTTGCCTGCGCCATTGGGCCCAATCACGGCATGAATTTCGCCTTTGCACAAATCGACTGACACTTCGTTCACGGCAGTCAAACCACCAAACTGTTTGGTGATCTTGTTGGCGCGCAAAAGCACGTCGTGCGCTGTATGAGCGTTCGTCATGGCTGAGTGCTTTGTTTTTCTGACTTGTCTTTGAGCAGCGAGGCAAACAAGCCCAAGATGCCTCGAGGTGCCAGCACCACCAGCGCCACAATGAACAAGCCCATCCACAACTGCCAATGCTTGCCTAAATTGAAGCCAGCCATTTGGGGCAAATCTTTGAACGCATGCAGTAAATACTCGAACGAGAAAGCGCCCACAATGGCGCCTGCAAAATTGCCCATGCCGCCCAAAATGACCATCATGATGACATGCGCACTCATGTGAAAACCCATGAGTTCAGGATTGACATAACCCGATTGCGCGCCCCACAAGAAGCCCGCTAAACCAGCCAGTGCGCCTGCCAAAGTAAAGGCCGCCAGTTTGTGGTTGAAGGTGCCATACCCCAGTGCACGCATTCGGTGTTCGTTGACACGAATGCCAGCCAGTGCACGACCAAAGGGGCTCCAAAGCAGACGCCGTAAAAACAAATAAACCAAGAGCATGAGAGCCAATGTGAAGAAATAGAAAACTGTTTTGTTTTCTAAATCAAACAACACAGCTTCAGGTTTGAAGTTAATGTACAGGCCGTCTGAGCCGCCCAATACCTTGTTGTCAAAAAAAGCATAGAACACCATTTGTGCAAAGGCCATGGTGACCATGATGAAGTAAATGCCGTGGGTGCGCACGACCAAGAAGCCAATGATCAAAGCCAGTAAGGCTGAAGCACCGACCGCTGCAGGCAAGGTCCACCACAAAGACACGGGCTCTCCAGGTGGCGTTAAAAATGCCAATGCATAGCCAGCTACACCAAAGTAGGCGGCATGTCCCAATGAGACAAGGCCCGTGACACCTTGCAGTAAATCAAGGCTCATGGCAAAGATGGCCAAGATCATCATGCGGGTGACCATTTGCAGGTAATAGTCGGTACCGACCAAGGGGAAGGCCGCCAGTGCTAACAGCGCAGCACCTAGCAAAATTTTCAAACTGCGCGGCAGTGTTTCAAGGGGGGCGTGTGCGTCACTCAAGCCAGCCCCCTTAGTTTTTGAACAAGCCTTCAGGCTTGTAAAGTAAAACAATGGCCATTAAGACATACACCAGCATGCCTGCCACTTGCGGCAACAACACTTTGCCAAAGGTATCGACCAAACCCACCAGCAGTGCCGCAATGAGCGCGCCTTTGACCGAACCAATGCCGCCAATGACCACTACCACAAAACACATGATGAGAACTTGGGAGCCCATGTTGGGATACACACTGGAAACGGGTGCAGCCACCATGCCGGCAATGGTGGCCAGGCCCACACCCATGGCGAACACCAACGCATGAATCAGTTTGATGTTGACGCCCAAGGCTTCGGTCATCTCGTGGTTGAAAGCGCCGGCGCGAATTTTCATGCCCAAGCGTGTTTTGGAAATGAGCACATACAGACCCAAAGCCAGCAACAAACAAACCCCAGACATGAACAAACGGTAGACCGGATATGAAAGTGTTTCTGTCAGTGGAATAGAGGCGTTGAGAACATCGGGAATGGTGACGCCATGCACATCGTCGCCCCACAAAATGGAGCGCATCTCTTCAAAAACGTAAATAAGACCAAAGGTCAGCAGCACTTGGTCAAGGTGATCGCGTTTGTAAAAGTGCCTGAACAACAACCACTCAAGCAGCAAACCAAACAGCACAGAAAGCAGTGTGCCCAAGATGATGGCGAGTGTGAAGCTGTGTGTCATGGCGGCCAATGACCAAGCCAAATAGGCGCCCAACATGTAAAAACTGCCGTGTGCCAAGTTGACCACGCCCATGATGCCAAAAATCAAAGTCAGGCCCGCAGCCAACATGAACAGCAGCAATCCGTACTGAACACTGTTCAGCAACTGGATGAGGAAATTGACGAAATCCATAGGGGAAAGATTAACACTAAAGCGTTTGAGTATCGCGTATCAACATGGCATAAAAAAAGCGACGGATCACTCCGCCGCTTTGGCGTGGCAGGCTTTTTAAATTAGCCCATGCGGCAACCGGCGCCAGAATCGGCAAGCGCTTTGGATGCAACCCCAATGACCTTGTTTTCGCCATTTTCTGCCACGCGCAAGTAAATGTCTTGCACAGGGTTGTGGGATTTGCTCATGGTCCATTTGCCGCGGGGGCTGTCAATGACGGCGCCTTCCATGGCTTTGTAGAGCTCGGGCTTTTTAGTCAAGTCACCTTTGACGGCATTGGCGCCTTGCACCAACAGCAAGCCCGTGTCGTAGCCTTGAACAGCATAAACGTCGGGTTGCATTTTGAATGCTTTGGCGTATTCCAAGCGGAAAGTTTTGTTGCGAGGTGTGTCCAAAGAATCGCTGTAATGAAGGGTGGTCATGACGCCGTCTGCTGCGGGTCCTGCCGCCTGCAACACCCCTTCGGTTAAGAAGCCAGAACCGTACAGTGCAATCTTGCCCTTCAGGCCCGCTGCAGCAAAGTCTTTCATGAACTTGGCGCCAGAAGGGCCTGCAAAGAAACAAGCGACTGCATCAGGTTTCAGTGCAGCAATTTCTGTGAGCAGGGCTTGAAACTCAACGTTAGGAAAGGGCAAGCCCAACTCTTTGACAATGGTGCCACCCGCTTTGGTGTAGCTTTCTTTGAAGCCTTCGAAGGCTTCATCGCCGGCTGCATACTTCCAAGTAATCCAAACAGCTTTCTTATGCCCTTTGGCCACCATGGCTTGGCCTAAGGCCAATGTGGGTTGGCTGTTTGAAAAGCTGGTGCGAAAGACATTAGGGGCGCACAAGGCACGCGTAGCGGCATGCACACCTGCATTGGGGATCAAGGAGAGCACACCTGAATCGCGGGCTACTTTTTGGATGCCCATTTGCACGCCAGAGTGCACGGTGCCGATGAGCACGTCGACCTTGTCGCGTTGAACCAATTTGTTGGCGTTTTCAATGCCTTTGGAAGGATCTGACTCATCGTCGACTTTGAACCATTCAATTTCACGCCCACCCAACTTGCCACCTTGCTCGGTGATGGCCATGCGCACGCCATTTTCAATGGCCACACCCAAAGGTGCAAAAGCGCCAGAGTAGGGCAACATCAAACCAACGCGAATTTTGCCAGACTGAGCTTGTGCTAATTCTGGCAACAACAAGCTTGAACTGGCGGCCCCTACCAAAGCGGCACTGCGTGTTAAAACCAAACGACGTGAGGGTGAGTTAGTCATGAAAATCTCCTTGTAATATGCATTATGTTGCATATCAGGGGGCAAAAAAGCTAGGCAAAACCCTGATTATTTAAATATCAATTCAGAATATGGCCTGCCCGGAGGGACTCGAACCCCCGACCTACGGCTTAGAAGGCCGTTGCTCTATCCAGTTGAGCTACGGGCAGATAAAAAAGGCCCTGGAACCAGAAAGGTAGGGCCTTAATTTAGAAAATTGGTCGGAGCGAAAGGATTCGAACCTTCGACCCTCTGGTCCCAAACCAGATGCGCTACCAGGCTGCGCTACGCTCCGACAAGTTGGTTATTCTAATGCTGTAACGGGGGAAATCATGAAACTTGATTAAAAAGTTCTTTCAAAGTTTCAAGATGTCCATCGCTGAAGAGTTACTGCCTTATGGGCTGACACTCGGTGAATGTCTTGTTAACTGCCACGAGTGACGGGCATTTCTACCTCGCCTGGCATGAGCAAGTGTTTGGCCAACTCGAGCTTGGCCAAAGAGTTGCGGTGCACCTCATCGGGGCCATCTGCCAAACGCAGCGTACGCTGATGGGCATAAGCATAGGCCAATGGAAAGTCTTGTGAAACGCCGCCGCCGCCATGTGCTTGAATGGACCAATCAATGATTTGGCAAGCCATTTGAGGCGCCACAATTTTGATCATGGCAATTTCTGCTTTGGCCACTTTGTTGCCCACGGTGTCCATCATGTAAGCGGCTTTCAAAGTGAGCAAGCGTGCTTGTTCAATCATGCAGCGTGACTCAGCAATGCGTTCTTGCCAAACGGTTTGACGCGCAACTTCGCGGCCAAAGGCCACACGCGAATTCAAACGTTTGCACATGAGTTCAAGTGCGCGCTCGGCTATGCCAATGGTACGCATGCAGTGGTGAATGCGTCCTGGGCCTAAGCGGCCTTGTGCAATTTCAAAGCCGCGACCTTCACCCAGCAGCAAATTGGCTGCCGGCACACGAACGTTCTTTAACACCACTTCCATGTGACCATGCGGCGCATCGTCGTAACCAAATACAGACAGTGCACGAACTACCGTGATGCCGGGCGTGTTGGCCGGCACAATGATCATGGACTGTTGTTCGTGGCGGCCTGCGTCTGGATTGGTTTTGCCCATGACTATGTAAACCGCGCAGCGTGGGTCGCCCGCTCCGGACGACCACCACTTGCGGCCGTTGATGACATATTCATTGCCATCGCGCTTGATTTCGCATTGAATGTTGGTGGCATCTGAAGATGCCACGTCAGGCTCGGTCATGAGGAAGGCTGAGCGAATTTCGCCTCTGAGTAATGGCTCTAGCCATTGGTCTTTGAGTTCTTCGCTGGCATAGCGTTCAAAGGTTTCCATGTTGCCTGTGTCAGGCGCTGAGCAGTTGAAAATTTCAGCCGCAAAAGGCACACGGCCCATGATTTCGCACAGGGGTGCATATTCCAAGTTAGACAAGCCTTGGGGTGCACGGGGTGACTTGGGCAAGAATAAATTCCAAAGGCCAGCAGCCAATGCTTTGGGTTTCAGTTCTTCGACAATTTTGGTGGGGACCCAAGCATTGCCTTTGGCGCGGTTGTCGGCAATTTCTTGAAAGAAGCGCGCCTCGTTGGGATAAATGTGCTCGTCCATGAAAGCCAGCAAGCGGGCTTGCATGCTTTTGACTTTGTCTGAGTATTCGAATTGCATTGAAGTTCTCCTGTTAAATCTTAAAAATAGGTGCGGTCTGTTGAGTGGGGGCTTCATGAACTTGGCTTGCGAACTGCCAAGCCAGTTCGGCCATGGGTTTAGCGCCGTTGCCTGACGCTTTGGCTTGATCGCTAGAAGCAGTGCCGTCTACCACGCGTTTGGCAATGCCTTGCAAAATGGCTGCGATGCGGAACAGGTTGTAGGCCATGTAGAAATTCCAATCGAGTGCCAGTTTCTCGGGTGTGGTGAAGCCAGTGCGTTGGCAATAACGTTGGATGTATTCAGCTTCTTCTGGAATGCCCAATGCTTTGTGATCTAGGCCGCCAATGCCTCGAAATGAACCTGGCTTGATGTGCCATGCCATGCAGTGGTAACTGAAGTCAGCCAGTGGATGACCTAAAGTAGAGAGCTCCCAATCAAGCACCGCCAATACTTTGGGCTCAGTGGGGTGAAACATCATGTTGTCCAAGCGAAAGTCACCATGCACAATGCTGACCAAAGATTCGTCTTTGGCACTGCTGGGCGTGTTGCTTGGCAACCATGCCATCAAGCGGTCCATTTCTGGAATGGACTGTGTTTGGGAGGCCACATACTGCTTGCTCCAGCGGCCAATTTGACGTTCGATGTAACTGCCAGGCTTGCCATAATTGGCCAAGCCTTGATCAGCAAACTTCACGGTATGCAGCGCTGCAATGACGCGGTTCATTTCGTCGTATATTTCGCCGCGTTGGCTGTTGGTCATGCTTGGCAAAGACTGATCCCACAAGACTCTGCCAGCTACAAATTCCATGACGTAAAAAGCACGGCCCATGATGGCCTCATCTTCGCAAAGCACATGCATTTTGGCGACTGGCACCGCTGTACCCGCAAGGCCTTTCATGACGGCAAACTCTCGTTCAATGGCATGTGCAGATGGTAATAATTTGGCCACTGGACCAGGCTTGGCGCGCATCACGTAGGCGCAGTGGGGCGTGATGAGTTTGTAGGTCGGGTTCGATTGCCCGCCTTTGAACATTTCAACGCTGAGGGGTCCTTCAAAGCCAGGCATGTTGGCAACCAGCCAACGCTCAAGGACTGGGATATCAAAGGCATGCATGCCGGTGACTGGGCGTGTGCCTACAAAATGATCAAACTGGCTCATGGCAATTACCGTTGTGAATGAACGAAGTGAGGATCTGGGTGCTGGCGTTCAGTTGTCCGAATTCACGATTTTGATAAGCGCTTCTCTGTCGAGCACAGTGAGACCACCGGGTTCGATTTTGATGACATGTTCGCGCTCCATTTGTTTGAGCTCTTGGTTCACGCGCTGTCTGGAAGCCCCCAATAACTGAGCGAGCTCTTCTTGCGCCAATTGCAAACTGATTCGAATGGCTTTGGCATCGGACAAACTGGGCACGCCGTAGCTGCGAACCAAGTGATTGAGCTGTTTGGCCAAGCGCGCCCGTAAAGGCAAAGTGTTTAAATCTTCGACCAATCCGAACAGTTGACGAATGCGCCGTGCATGCAAGCGCAACATGGCATCGTAGAGCTCGACGTGCGACGACAAAATTTTCTTGAAATCTGCCTTGGCCACATTGAGTGTAGTGGTTTCGCCATGCGCGTAGGCATCGTGCGTGCGCCTGTCGCCGTCGAAGATGGACACGTCGCCAAACCAAATGCCAGGCTCGACATAGGTGAGGGTGATCAATTTGCCCGATACGGAGGTGGAGCTGACACGGACCGCCCCTTTGGCGCAGGCGATCCACTGCTCCGGCGGTTCTCCGCGGGCTGCAATGAGTTCGCCGTCTTTGTATCGTTTGACGTAAGCGCATCGAAGTATGTCGTGCCTGAGTGAAGGTGAAAGGGAAGAGAACCAACGGCCGGCATTGATGCATTCTCTTTCCTCCATCGTAAGAATGGGTTCGTCCATAGTCTGTCTTTTGAGTGACTGGGTTGCAAAAAATTGTCGCCTGAGGGACCCTGTCTTACTCGTAGCGAGGTTTTTCTTTGTTTAAAAAGGCTGAGATACCAATGCCTGCATTGACATGGTGCAAATTCTTCACGAAATGATCGCGCTCCAAAGCCAATTGGTGATGAAAGGAAGCGGCATCTGCTTCATTGATCAGCTCCTTGATGCTGCTCAAGACATTATGGGCCTTTTGATTTAACAGGTTGGCCAGGGTAAGGGCTGTGCCCAGTGCTTGCCCAGGTTCACACAATCTGTTGACCACCCCCAGTTGATGAAGTCTTTCTGCATGCATGCGCTCTCCTAGCATCAACAACTCGGTGGCCAATTGGCGAGGCGCATTGCGAGCCAAACTCCAAGTGGCGCCGCCATCGGGTGACAGCGCAATGTTGCTGTAAGCCATGACAAACACACTGTTTCGAGCGGCCACAATCATGTCGCAGGCCAAAGCCAAAGAAAATCCTGCGCCTGCTGCAGGACCCTCAACCGCAGCAATGACGGGCTTTGGAAAAGTTCGAATGGCCTCGATCCAGTTGTGCAGACCTTCGATGCTTTGAGCTTGGTGTTCCGGTGTTTGTTGGCGGTTGTTGTTCAGTCTTTGCAAGTTGCCTCCAGCACTGAACACGGCGCCCTCGCCGGTAATGACCACGCTTTTAATTTCAGGGCTTGTCTCGGCCACGCTCAGTGCCTCGACGCCTGCCGCATACATTTCTGGGCCAAGAGCATTCTTGTGTTCGGGATTGCTCAAGGTCAGAATGAGGGTAGCACCTTCGCTGGTGCTGAGCAGTTGCGCTGACATGTTTCAGTCCTCGGTATGAAGCAAGGACAAGCCAATGGCGCCACGGCGACGCAACCATGGGCTTGGGCGATACCTTGGATCGCCGTAGACGGTTTGCAAATTAAACAGCACTTCCAAAACGTTGGTAGGGCCTAATTTGTCACCCAGTGCAAGTGGGCCTAAGGGGTAGCCAAGGCCCAAAGTGACAGCGACATCCAAATCTTGCGGTGTGCAAACACCTTGTTGGCACATGTCAGAAGCAATGTTGACGATGTTGGCCACAACTCTTTGGGTAATGAAGCCGCCGCTGTCACGCACCACGCTGACAGCTTTACCATCTTTGGCAAAAAGGGCATGCGCTGCATCGCGCATGTCAGATCGGGTGGCCGGGTTGGTGGCCAATACGCGTCGCTTGGTGGCCGCATCGGCAAACAGCATGTCAATGCCAATGGTGCGCGCTGGGTCAAGGCGTTCAACCACGGCCACGGTGGTGATGTCAAAGCCTAGAGGCGCAACAAGGGTTAGAGCGTGTGGGGAAGGTGAGGCACCTGTTTCAAGGGTGGCGCCCAAATCTTTGAGAAGTTGTAAAAGCTCTGTGCGCCGTGAGGCACGAGAAGAAACCCAAACGGGTGGAAATTCTTTGACTTGCGGCACGGCGGGTTCTGGGGCGACAACTGCTTTGCCATCAAGGTATTTGTAGAAGCCTTCACCTACTTTTTTGCCCACCACGCCCCCTGCCAATCGCTGCGCCGTGATGACGCTGGGCCGGTAGCGAGGCTCTTGGTAGTACTGGTTATAGATTGATTCCATGACAGGATGTGACACATCCAAAGCCGTCAAATCGAAGAGCTCGAAGGGGCCCAATTTGAACCCCACTTGATCTCTCAAAATTCGATCAATGGTTGCGAAATCTGCCACGCCTTCAGACACAATGCGCAAAGCTTCGGTGCCGTAGCCGCGGCCTGCATGGTTCACGATAAAGCCTGGTGTGTCGTGTGCTTGAACGGCTGTGTGCCCCATTTGTTTGGCAAACTCAGTCAGTCGAAGGCACACCTCAGGATGGGTTTTGAGACCGGCAATGACTTCCACCACTTTCATCAACGGTACAGGATTGAAGAAGTGATAACCCGCAAATTGGGCGGGTCGCTGCAGGGCTGCAGCGATGGCCGTGACGGACAGCGAGGAGGTGTTGGTGACCAAAATTGTGGTGTCAGGGACCAGGTTTTCTAGTTCAACAAACAAGCTTTTTTTGATGTCGACTCGCTCAACAATGGCCTCGACAATTAACTCGCAATCTTTCAAATCTTGCAAGCTGTTGGCCGTCTTCAAATTTGTTTTGTAATGGGCAACAGTGGCTGCGTCTAGGCGGCCTTTCACAACAAGTAAGTCCCATACTTGATACACGGCCTCTTTGGCTTTGAGCGAGGCATCTGCTTGGGTGTCATAGAGAAAAACAAGACTTCCTGCTTGCGCAGCAATTTGGGCAATGCCACGTCCCATAGCACCTGCGCCAATGACGGCGACTTTGTTGAATGCAATGCTCATGATCTGATCGAGATTTATTTTAAATTTTCAAGCAGACAAAATCTACTTGTTGCCTCTTAGCGACGAACTTGCAAAGCGCCAGGGTTGACGATGTTGGTTGGCGTGCCTTTGATGAAATTGACCACGTTGTCAAATGCGGCGCCGAAGTACAACTCGTAGCTGTCCTTTTCCACATAACCAATGTGGGGCGTGCAAATGCAATTTTCCAATCGCAACAGCGCATGCCCCTGCAAAATGGGCTCGTGCTCAAAAACATCGATGGCTGCTAAACCAGGTCGCCCCCGATTGAGCGCACTGATGAGGGCATCGGGTTCAATCAACTCGGCGCGGGATGTATTCACAATCATGGCGGTGGTTTTCATGCGCGACAGATCTTCCAAAGTGACAATGCCCCGGGTTGCTTCGTTAAGCCGAAGATGCACTGAAAGGACATCGCTTTGCTCAAAAAGCGCTTCACGTGTGGTAGCTGAAATATGCCCATCTTTTGCCGCTTTTTCACGCGAAGCTTCACTGCCCCAAACAACCACCTGCATGCCAAAAGCCTTGGCGTAGCCCGCAACCAACTGGCCTATTTTCCCATAGCCCCAAATGCCCAATGTTTTGCCTCTCAGCACAGTGCCCAAACCAAAATTGGCTGGCATGGATGCACTTTTTAAACCAGACTGCTGCCAAGCGCCATGCTTGAGATTGCCAATGTATTGTGGAACTCGGCGGGCCGCCGCCATGATCAACGCCCAAGTTAATTCGGCCGGTGCATAGGGCGATCCAGTGCCTTGCGCAACGGCAATGCCACGCCCTGAACAGGCCTCTAAATCAATGTGAGAACCGGCAGCGCCTGTTTGGGAAATGAGCTTGAGGCGTGGGAGCTTTTCAAGCAATTGCCGGTTGAGGTGGGTGCGTTCGCGAATGAGGACCAAGATGTCGGCGTCTTTCAAGCGAACTGACAACTGCCCCAAACCTTTAACAGTGTTGGTGTAGACCTTGGCGTTGTAGGCGTCAAGTTTGGCGGCGCAATCTAGTTTTCGGACGACATCTTGATAGTCGTCAAGGATGACAATATTCATAGGCACCATTGTGCCTTGCCTAGAGGCCCTCACTGGGCAGGCAGATGAAATTTAGCCCTCTATGGCGCTGACAATCAGTGGGTAAGGGTGGGCTTTTTCCGGGCTTCGAGTGCGACCAGCCTGTCAAGTTCTGCGCAGACATCGGACATGCGGCCAGAAATGACCATTCGACCCGCGCAATGGGGTGTTTCGCCATGTTCAGAGACCCGAAGAACTCGCAAGGCACGGTGTTTGGCGAGCATGTTGGTATTGGGTAAGTTGCCAATGGAAGGTGTCTGAACAAAGGGCGCAGTACGCTCGAGCTGAGCGGCTGCACTCATGAATTTTTGAATGCCGTTGTAAATGCTAGAAATACCGAAAAGAGCGATGGTCATGGGTAGCCTTCTGAATTAAGAGATTGGGATTACATTAAGAGCGTGTTGCGAATGAGGCCGACCGCCAAGCCTTCGATGTCGAAGGGCTCGCCCGGGTTGACCAAGATAATGGGGTAGTCGGGGTTTTCAGGAAGAAGTTCAATGCGGTCTGCTTGACGGCGCAAGCGCTTGACTGTGACTTCATCGCCAAGGCGGGCCACCACAATTTGACCGTTGCGAACTTCTTTGGTGGCTTTGACGGCCAGCAAGTCGCCATCCATGATGCCTGCGTCCCGCATGGACATGCCGCGCACACGAAGCAAGTAATCGGGCTGTTCTTGGAAAAGGTGGCTTTCGACATGGTAGGTGCGATCGACGTGTTCTTGGGCCAAAATAGGGGAGCCGGCTGCCACGCGGCCAATGAGTGGCAATGCCAATTGGGCAAAACCAGGCAGAGGCAGGCTGAAAAGGTCGGTGGATTGGCGTACGCTGTTGCGAGACGAGCCTTTGAGTCGAATGCCTCTGGATGTGCCGCTGACCAAATCGATGGCGCCTTTTCGGGCCAGGGCTTGAAGGTGTTCTTCTGCAGCGTTGGCCGATTTGAAGCCTAAGACTTGGGCAATTTCGGCTCGTGTAGGCGGTGCGCCCGTGTCGGCAATGGTTTTTTGGATGAGTTCCAAGATTTCTTGCTGTCGAGCTGTGAGCTTAGGTTGATCGTGCATGATGCAGTCCTTTGAAGGTGTCTGAAGCCAAATAACTGTGTTCTTATCCAGTTACTGTATTTTTAACCAGTCTTTTTGAAAATGCAAGCAAATCATCAAAAAATTGTTGTTTTAGGCACAGGCGGCACCATTGCGGGTGAATCTGAATCAGCCGATGAAGGCCTGGCTTACAAAGCTGCTCAGCGCGGCATTGGTGAATTGTTGAAATCAGCGAGCAGCACCCAATTGCCGTGGCCAGAAGTCTTGGCGGCCTGCCAATTTGAGTCTGAACAAGTGGCGCAATTGGACAGCCGGGACATGGACTTTGAAACTTGGATTCGCTTGGCACAGCGTTGTGATCATTGGTTAGCCCAAGATGACGTGGCTGCGCTTGTGGTGACACATGGCACGGACACCTTAGAAGAAACAGCTTATTTTTTATCTCAGGTTATCAAGCATTCAAAACCCATTGTTTTGACGTGCGCCATGCGGCCGGCCAATTTCAAAGATGCAGACGGCCCGCAAAATTTAAGAGATGCCCTGCTGGTTGCAGCCACCACCAAGGGGCCAGGTGTTTGGCTTGTGGCAGCAGGTGAAATTCACCACAGTCAGTTTGTTCAAAAAGTACATCCAACACGATTGAATGCTTTTGATTCCGGTGAAACCGGTGCTGCAGGCAGTGTTCAAAAAGACAAGGTTCAGTGGTTTGAAAACTTCCCCAAACCCCTGCCAAACCTAAGGTTGCATGTCTCTCACCTGCCTTTTGCGGCGCAATGGCCATGGGTAGAGATCGTCATGAACCATGTCAACTCAAGCCACCAGCATGCAGATGCATTGGTGAACGCAGGTGTTCAAGGCTTGGTGATTGCTGGAACGGGCAACGGCTCTGTCAGCTCGAAAATGAAGGAAAGTTTAGTTCGGGCCCAAATTGCAAAGGTTCAGATTCGATTGAGCAGTCGATGCAATCAGGGTGCTGTGATTCCTACCAGCAGCCATGTGTTTGAGGCTAAGGGTGCTTTAAGCCCAGCTAAAACCAGAGTGGCCTTGCTGCTGGACATCATGTCCGAGCGGCAAAGCCACTGACCTCAGTTCATGCCTTAGGTAAAGCTTAAGTTGCTTAGACCTACTGCCCTGAGTGCGTTACTTTGTGGAGCCGAAAGCTTGCAAAGCACGCTGGGTAATTTCTTCGACAGAACCTATGCCGCTGATGGCGCGGTATTGGGGAGCAGCTTGTGGTTCACGTTTCGCCCACTCAGAGTAGTAAGCCACTAGCGGCCGTGTTTGTTGACTGTAGACATCCAAACGCTTTTTCACAGTTTCTTCTTTGTCGTCTTCACGCTGTACCAATGGTTCACCGGTGACATCGTCTTTGCCTTCAGCTTTTGGCGGATTGAATGAGACGTGGTAAATGCGGCCAGAAGCAGGGTGAGAGCGGCGCCCACTCATGCGCTCAATGATGGCCTCGAAGGGCACGTCAATTTCAAGCACATAGTCCAATTTCACACCGGCAGCTTTCATGGCATCAGCCTGAGGAAGGGTGCGTGGAAAGCCGTCGAACAGGAAGCCATTGGCGCAATCGGCTTGGACAATACGTTCTTTCACGAGGTTGATGATGAGGTCGTCGCTGACCAAGCCACCTGATTCCATCACGGCCTTGGCTTGCAAGCCCAGGGGGGTCCCGGCTTTGACTGCAGCGCGCAACATATCGCCAGTGGAGATTTGAGGAATGGCGTATTTTCCGCAAATGAAGGCGGCCTGCGTCCCCTTACCAGCGCCTGGTGCACCTAAAAGAATAAGTCTCATGAAAGTCCCGAATAGTTATTGAATCTTTCGCCATGGCGAGGATGGCTCTCACTGGAGAATATCATGGGAAGCATGTGTTTACCTGACGACTCCAAGGCGTTGATATCAGGGTTTGTACAGAGCCCTGACTCTTTCTAAATCTTCAGGGGTATCGACACCGGGGCCAGGCACATCAGGGGTGATGTGAACCGCTATTTTGTGACCGTGCCACAAGGCCCGCAATTGCTCCAAGGCTTCACCCGTTTCGATGGGCGCAGGCAACAATGTTGGAAAGCTTTGCAAAAACCCTACGCGGTAAGCGTAAATGCCAATATGCCGAAGGGGGGCCTGTTGTGGCAAGCTTTGTATGCCCTTCGAAAAACCATCACGCCACCAAGGTATGGGTGCGCGGCTGAAATAAAGCGCCAATTGGGCTTGGTCGATGACCACTTTGACCACATTGGGGTTGGTGAACTCTGCAAGCTCGTGAATTTCGTGGGCTGCCGTACTCATGCTGGCGGCGGGGCGCTGAACGAGTAATTCGGCCACCTGGTTGATGAGTTCCGGATCGATAAGGGGCTCATCGCCTTGAACATTGACCACCACATCGTGAGGGTTCAAACCCAATAGCGCGCTGGCTTCAGCAAGCCTATCACTGCCGCTTGGATGGTCCCGTTGGGTGAGCATGGCGCGAACCCCATGGGCTTGGCAGGCCTGAACGATTTCAATGCTGTCGGCAGCGACCACCACTTGGGATGCATTGGAAAGTGCGGCCCGTTGGGCAACTCGAACCACCATCGGCAAGCCATGGATGTCTGCCAATGGTTTAAAGGGCAGTCGTGTGGATGCCAAGCGAGCAGGAACAATGACTGTAAAGGCTTGCGACATGCGTCACTTCAAGTGAGGTTAAACCAGGGGCGTGCGCGGTTTGAGTTGTTCTAACTCTTCGTCGCTCAGGGTGCGGGCTTCATTTTCTAGCAAGATGGGAATGCCATTGCGAATGGGGTAGGCAAGCCGAGCACTGCGCGACCATAGCTCTTGAGGCTCGCGCTGCAAATCTAGGGGGCCCTTGGTGACAGGGCAAACCAACAGTTCAAGTAATTTCGTGTCCATGTCTCAATGATACCTGTGACGGCTTTGAAAAAGTTGATCGAATGTTTTCCAAAATGCTGTCTCTGGTTCAAACACCAAAGGCATTGCAAGCGCTTGTGGAAACCTAGCCCACAATTTAACGGCATCTTTTTCAGTGCAAAGAAGAGGCAATTCAGGATGAGACGGATGCCATGTCTGAAAATTATCGTGATCCGGCAGGGACGTCGAATGGCGAATTTGAAATTGCTTTTGTTCCAACATGGCCAAAAATGCATCTGGATTGGCAATGCCCGATACAACTTCGACAGGATTTAATTTCAAGTCTGCTAAGGGGACTTGTTGGCCATTAGAAGTCAAAGCAAATGAGCTGAGTTCACGGAGAGATTCAAAACCCTCAGGCAATGTTCTCTTGTGTGTGTGTAAAAGCAAATCGACTTGGCGGGGCCAGGGCTCGCGCAAAGGCCCCGCTGGCAGCAAATGACCATTGCCCAAACCTGTTGCATCCATGACGCAAATTTCGATGTCGCGTTGCAGTGCAATGTGTTGCAGTCCGTCGTCGCATACCAAAACATTGACGGATGGAAACTGATGGAGCAGTTGCTTTGCAGCCGCAACGCGCTGCGCGCTGACCACCACTGGCACATTGCATTTTTGGAAAATCATCAGCGGTTCATCGCCTACAACACTGGCCAAGCTCTGCGCGTTCACAATTTGCAGGAATGTCTGTGCTCTGCCGTATCCGCGAGATACCACGCCTACTTGAAAGCCCTGACTCACAAGACGCTGAACAAGGGCCATGGTGAGCGGTGTTTTGCCGCCGCCACCCACCACGACATTGCCCACCACAATGACCGTGGCATTGACGCGATGCTGCTTGATCCACCCCAAGCGGATGGCCTCTTGCCTTAAGCGCCATGCAATTTTGTAGGTGACTTCAAATGGCCAAAGCAAATAGGTGATGGCATTGCGGTTGCGCCAATACTTTGGGAGTTGTTGCAAGCACTGGAACATGATGGGTTGTTTAGGGCTTGTTGGCTTGCGATGAATTTTGAGTTGCAAATGCTATTTTGACAACACCCTTCATTCTCGGAAAACTCTGTTGGGCAATGTCGATGGCGAGTTGCAAGGCTTGCTGAGGCAAAAATTTGGTGTTTTGCAAGGCATGCAGGCGCTCCAAAATGATGGTGGGGGCAAAGATGGAACACGCAATGAGAGGCCCTATGGGCCAGCTTGCTGCTTGTATGATGCTGAACAAATTCAATCTTTCTACTTCTGGTTTCATTTTTGATTATGGCCGATCGAATTGTTCTTCATTTCTGTGGATAACTTTGTGAAGAACATGGCAGTAGCAGGCTCGCAAACCGCATGAATGCTGGGCTTTATTCTGGTGCTCATTTTTTAAACAGTAAATTTTTCAATTAAATCAATGGCTTACACATCACCATGCCGGTTAGGCCGGTACAGTCGTTGCGAAATGCAAGTAGATTGCAAGCTGTGGATTGATTGACTAAGAAAAGACAAGCTTTTTCAACTGATATGGCCCTGGACACCGCGAAAAATAAGGTTCTTTCATGACGCGAATAGATTCTGAGCCACGTGTTTGGTCGGTTGGGGCACTTTGCCTTGCAATTGCTGACACCTTGAATGCCAGGTTCAATCCTGTGGCGGTCAAGGGGGAGATATCTGGCTTTTCTAGGGCGGCCAGTGGTCATTGTTATTTCAATCTCAAGGACCAGAGCGGGCAAATACGCTGTGCCATGTTCAAAAGGGCCGCCAGCGCTTTAGGTTTCATGCCCAAAGATGGCGAAATGGTGGAACTCAGAGGCAAGCTGGGTGTGTACGAAGCCCGGGGAGATTTGCAGTTGGTTGTAGAAACCATGCAAAGAGCGGGTCAGGGAGATTTGTTCGCGCAGTTTTTAAAACTCAAAGCCAACTTGGAAGCCGAGGGGCTGTTTGATGCTTCTCGCAAACGAGATATTCCCGCTCAACCACGAGCCATTGGTGTCATTACCTCACTGGGCGCAGCAGCTTTGCATGACGTGGTCAGCGCATTGCAAAGACGTGTGCCCCATATTCCTGTCATCGTGGCGCCGGCTTCCGTTCAAGGCATCAACGCACCTTCAGAGTTGCTACAAAGCTTGAAAAAGCTGGTCAGTTGGCAGGGGCATTTGCCCCAAGCATTGCCCAACTCAGCGCCTAATTTTTCAAAGCAGCCCATCTCGATCGATGTCATCTTGATGGTCCGCGGCGGTGGTTCGATGGAAGATTTGTGGGCCTTCAATGATGAAGCCTTGGTCAGAGCCGTCGCATCTTGTCCCATTCCCATTATTTCTGGCGTTGGCCACGAAACCGATTTCACTTTGACAGACTTTGTAGCCGACTTGCGAGCGCCTACGCCAACAGCTGCAGCCGAATTGGTTGCGACCGAAGGCGCTCAGTTTTTGGCCGATTGCCAGCTTCTGCAAAACGCACTTGCCGATGCGCTGACCACCAGCCTTGACCGCATGAGCCAAAGGCTAGACTGGATTGCCAATCGGCTTGGGCGGCCATCCAGCCGTTTGAAGGACCAAACTGCTCAACTCATGCGCATGCGCCAGTCGCTCCAATACGGATTTAAATCTCAGGTACAAGTTCAAAAGCAAATGCTTTCTAAGCATTCAGAAAATTTGCCAAGGCTCCTTCAGCAAAACTTTCAGTTGCACCATCAGCGCAACTTGAACATGGGCACCCGATTGGGGCTGCTCGACCCGCACTTGGTTTTGGAGCGAGGTTATGCCTGGCTAACCGACGACACGGGCCTTGCCCTGACGCATGCCAGTGACTTTCAAACGAACCAATCTGTGACGGCAAGCTTGGCCGATGGACAAGTGAGCCTGCAAGTCAAATAGCGCTTTGACAGCAGGGCCCCATGTCAACCCCAGACATGCTGTGCCTATTGTGCGGGATTCACAGACAAGCTGAGCCGATCGACCTACAATAGCCGATTGGATTTTTAATGCACTTTTAAGAGGAACACATGGAACACACCCTGCCAGCATTGCCTTATGCCATTGACGCATTGGCACCCAATTACAGCCAAGAAACTCTGGAATTTCACCATGGCAAGCACCACAATGCTTACGTTGTGAATTTAAACAATTTACAAAAGGGCACTGAGTTCGAATCAATGTCTTTGGAAGAAATCATCAAGAAATCCAGCGGTGGCATTTACAACAACTCTGCTCAAATCTGGAACCACACCTTCTTCTGGAATTGCATGAAGCCCCATGGCGGCGGTGAGCCCACAGGTGCTTTGGCTGCAGCCATCAATGCCAAATTTGGCTCTTACGCTGCTTTCAAAGAGGCCTTCGTGAAAAGCGCTGTAGGCAATTTTGGTTCCGGTTGGACTTGGCTGGTCAAGAAAGCTGACGGCAGCGTTGACATCGTCAACATGGGCGCCGCAGGCACACCCTTGACAACGGGCGACAAAGCCCTGTTGACTGTGGACGTTTGGGAGCACGCCTACTACATCGACTACCGCAACATGCGTCCCAAGTTTGTTGAAACTTATCTGGACAAATTGGTCAATTGGTCTTTTGCAGAAGCCAATTTTGCTTAATTGAATTTGGCTTGGCGTCGGTCTTATCGGGTGCCACTGCCCCCATCAAAAAAGCCCAGCGCATTTTGCACTGGGCTTTTTTCTGGGTGAAACATGTTCACCGAATCATCATGCCGCCATCGGCCACAATGGTTTGACCGGTGATGTACTTGCCGGCTGCGCTGGCCAAGAGAACCGCAATACCGCCAATGTCATCGGGCTCGCCAATTCGGCGCAAAGGTGTTTCATTTTCAACCATACCGGCTTTAACGGGGTCGTCCGTGAGGGCCTTGGCAAAGGCCGTTCGAATGAGGCCGGGTGCGATGCAATTGACGCGAACATTGTCGGGCCCCCATTCCACCGCCAAGTTGCGAGCCAATTGCATGTCGGCGGCTTTGGAAATGTTGTAAGCGCCAATGACGGCAGAACCATGCAAGCCGCCCACCGATGAGACCAACACGATGGCGCCATCCCTTTGAGCTTTCATGTCCGGATAGACCATGGTGCAGAGCCACGAGCTTGACAGGACGTTGTTGTGCATGACCTTGTTGAAGATTTCATCGCTCATGCCCGTGGTGGGACCATAGTAGGGGTTGCTGGCAGCGTTGCAAACCAAGATGTCGATGGGACCCCAAGCATCGCGAGTTTTTTGCACCAAGTTCTGCAACTGTTCTTTGATGGCAATGCTGGCGCTGATGGCCATGGCCGTACCGCCTTCCGCTTGAATTTCTTGGACTACTGCCTCACAAGCATCTTGCTTTCGGCTTGAGATCACGACCTTGGCGCCGGCCCGCGCCAGTTGAAAGGCGATAGATCGGCCAATACCACGGCTGGCACCCGTGACGATGGCCACTTTGTTGTGTAAGTTGAAAAGCTTCATGGGTCTCCTTGATTTATTCGCGTTATTTAAAAAAAAGGAGTTTGCCTGCAAGATTCAATTTGAACTGTCGTGCGTGTGTCAGCGAGAATAGGGCATGGATCGAATTCAAACCGTTGTTTTAGGAGCCGGCGTGGTTGGCTTGGCAGTGGCACGCCAGTTGGCCCTGGAAGGCCGGGAGGTTTTGCTCCTGGAAGCAGCAGATGCCTTTGGAACGGGCACCAGCTCGCGCAACAGTGAAGTGATTCACGCGGGCATTTATTACCCAGAGGGTTCTTTGAAAGCAAAACTTTGCGTGCAAGGCCGAAAATTGCTTTACAGCTATTGCCAAGAACGCCACATACCCCACAAACAGTGCGGTAAATTGATCGTGGCCACTTCTGCATCCCAAGTGGCCCAATTGGCTTCCATTCAAGCCAAGGCCGATGCCAATGGCGTTTTGGGTGCCGATCAATTGCGCTTGCTGTCTGCGGCCCAAGCTCAGGCCATGGAGCCGGCTTTGCAATGCGAGGCGGCACTGTGGTCCCACGGCACAGGCATTGTTGACAGCCATGCCCTGATGCTGAGTTATTTGGGCGATTTTGAAAATGCAGGCGGCATGTTGGCCCTCAATTCTCAATTTTTGTCGGCCCAAGTTGTTCACGAGGCGGGGCAAACGCAGTTCATCCTTCGCACTGCAGATGGCACGGAACTTTTAGCCGACCAAGTGATCAATTCAACAGGCCTGATCGCCCCCCAGGTTGCGCGTCAGTTTGCGGGATCCAATTTGGCGCAACTGCCTTTGGCTTATTACGCCAAAGGCAACTACTTCAGCCTCACGGGAAGATCGCCCTTTTCAAGATTGATTTACCCCGTTCCAGAGGCTGCAGGTTTGGGTGTGCATTTAACTTTGGACATGGCAGGACAAGCCAAGTTTGGACCCGACGTGGAGTGGGTCGAATCACCCGATGATTTGAGTGTCAACCCCAGCCGAGGCGATGCTTTTTATGCCGAGGTTCGCAAATATTGGCCTGGCCTCAAAGATGGCGCTCTGATGCCTTCGTATGCCGGCATTCGGCCCAAAATCAATGCGCCCCATGAGAAGGCTGCCGACTTTTGCATCATGGGGCCTGCGACCCATGGCGTATCTGGATTGGTTCACTTGCTCGGCATTGAATCTCCTGGTCTGACCAGCTCCTTGGCCATTGCCAATGAAGTTTCGCAGGCCTTGAAACACTGAGCTTGGTCAGCCTTTAATTTTGAGAGATCTGCTTCAGTGCCTTGGCCACTTCATGAACCAATGCGGGTCCTTTGTAAATGAGGCCTGTGTAGATTTGCACCACATCGGCGCCCGCCTCAATTTTGCTGACTGCATCGTAACCACTCAAAATGCCGCCCACGCCAATGATGGGAAACTGTGGGCCAAGGTGCTGACGCAACAGTCGAATGACGCGGTTGCTGCCCGCCAAAACAGGCGAGCCCGACAAGCCGCCCGCTTCATCACAATGCTGCATACCTTTCACAGCTTCTCTAGACAAAGTGGTGTTGGTGGCAATCACGCCATCCATTTGGTGTTTGACAAGGCTTTGGGCAATGACGGCCACCTGGGCATCGTCCAAGTCGGGGGCTATTTTGAGAAAAACAGGCACGCGTTTTTGGTAAGTGTCTGCCAATGCCATTTTTCGTTCGTTCAAGGCTGACAAGAGTTGGTCGAGCGCTTCATCGGTTTGCAAGGACCGCAAATTCTTGGTGTTGGGGCTAGAAATGTTCACTGTCACATAGTCGGCATGCTCATACACACCACTCAAACCAATGAGATAGTCGTCGGTGGCCCGCTCGATGGGTGTGGCGGCATTCTTGCCAATGTTCAAGCCCAGCAATCGACCTTGACTTCTGAACTTAGATTTTTTCACATTGGCCACGAATGCATCTAGCCCCTGGTTGTTAAAACCAAGTCGGTTGATCAAAGCCTTGGCGTCAGGCAGTCTGAACATGCGAGGCTTGTCGTTGCCTGGCTGCGGCACAGGCGTGACTGTTCCAACTTCGACAAAGCCAAAACCCATGGCACCGAGACCATCAATGCATCTTGCATTTTTATCAAGTCCTGCCGCCATGCCCACGCGGTTGGGAAACTTGAGGCCAGCCAATTGGACGGGGTCGGCAATCCAAGGCTGTCGATAGGCACGGTCCAAAAAAGTATTTTGAGTCTGGGCCAACTGATTCAAGGTGAGATCATGAGCCGCTTCAGGATCTAAGTTGAATAAAAAGGTGCGCGCCAGTGGGTAAAGGTTCATGGATAATCTCATTCAATCCAAGCATTGTCTCAAATAATCCCTATGAATCAAGACGAACTCAAAGCCCTGGTTGGCCAGGCTGCGCTTCAATATGTGGTGCCCGGCCAAGTAGTGGGCGTTGGCACAGGCTCTACAGTGAATCAATTCATTGAGGCATTGGCCTCGATGAAAGATCAGATCAAAGGGGCTGTGTCCAGTTCAGAAGCATCCACTGCGCGGCTAAAGGCCCTAGGCATTCACGTTTTTGACAGCAATGAAGTGGCCGAGTTGGCTGTGTACATTGATGGCGCCGATGAAATCAATGGGCAAGGTCATATGCTAAAAGGCGGCGGCGCAGCGCTGACGCGTGAAAAAATTGTGGCAGCGCAATCCAAGGTCTTTGTTTGCATTGCCGACGAATCCAAATTGGTTTCAGTGTTGGGCGCTTTTCCTTTGCCCGTGGAAGTGATTCCCATGTCCAGCGCGCGCATCATGGCTCAATTTGCCCAGATGGGTGGACTAGCGCAAGTGCGCCTGATAGACGGCCAGCCCGTGGTCACTGACAACGGTCAGTACATCATGGATGTCAAGGGCCTGCAAATCACTGATCCTGTGGCTTTTGAAGCCGAAGTGAGCCAATGGCCTGGGGTGGTCACTGTGGGCGTTTTTGCATTCCAAAAAGCCCAGGTTTGTTTGTTGGGCACTTCAGCGGGCGTGAAGACGCTGAAGTTTTAAGTCATCCATTGGCTGACATGCCTTGATGCCGGAGCAAGGCATTGATGGAGGGCTCGCGACCTCTGAAGGCAATGAATGACGCCAAGGCAGGGCGGCTGCCACCTGCTTCCAAAATGGCTTCTCGGTAGCGCCTGCCTGTTTCTAGGCTGGGTGAGCCATCTGCCTGTGCTGTTTCTTCAAAGGCAGCGTAGGCATCAGCGGACAATACTTCAGCCCACTTGTAGCTGTAATAACCCGCGGCATAGCCACCTGCAAAGATATGGCTGAAGGTGTGTGCCCAGCGGTTGAAGGCAGGTGCCTGAATGACGGCAATTTCGGCCCGAACTTTTTCCAAAATAGGCATGAATGTTTCTGTTGCGTTGTGTTCACTGTGCAGCAACATGTCGAGCAAAGCAAGCTCAATTTGCCGCAGCGTTTGCAGGCCGCTTTGGAAATTTTTAGCCGCCACCATTTTGTCAAACAATTCACGCGGCAAGGATGCGCCTGTTGTGACGTGAGAGGTCATGTGCTTTAACACAGACCACTCCCAACAAAAGTTTTCCATGAATTGGCTAGGTAACTCAACGGCATCCCATTCCACGCCGCTGATGCCCGATACATCGCGCTCATTCACTTGTGTGAGCATGTGATGCAAGCCATGACCAAATTCATGGAACAGCGTAATGACGTCGTCGTGTGTGAGCAAGGCGGGGTTGCCATCAACACCTTCGGCAAAATTGCAGACCAAGTGGGCCACTGGGGTTTGCAATTGGCCGTTGTCTGGCCTTAACCATCGTGAGCGAACGTCGTCCATCCAAGCGCCACCGCGTTTACCTGCACGTGCGGGTTGATCAAGGTAGAACTGACCCACCAATTGGCCATTCCTCTCGATGCGATAGAAACTCACAGCCGGGTGCCACACAGGGGCTTTGTCTGCGTAGATGCTGACCTCAAACAAGGTTTCAATGATCTTGAAGAGGCCTTGCAGAACTTTAGGCGCTGTGAAATATTGCTTGACTTCTTGTTCGCTGAAGCTGTAGCGGGCTTCCTTCAGTTTTTCACCAATATAGGGCCAATCCCAAGCTTGTGGATTTTGTAAATTCAAATGCTCGCTTGCGAATTGCCGCAGGTCTGCCAAGTCTTTTTCAGCAAACGGACGGGCTCTTTGGGACAAATCTCGTAGGAAAGAAATAACCTTGGCAGGCGAGTCAGCCATCTTGGTGGCTACCGAAACTTCAGCATAATTTTGATAACCCAGTAACAGTGCTTCTTCTTGGCGAAGTTGCAAGATTTCATGGATCAGTTCGCTGTTGTCTAGGCTTGTAAATTCGGCGTCGGTTTGATCGGAAGCACGCGTGACGTAGGCCCTGTAAAGTTTTTGTCTTAAATCGCTGCTGGTGGCAAACTGCATCACAGGCAAGTAACACGGCATTTTTAAACTGAGTTTGTAGCCGTCTTTTCCGTCTTTCTCGGCAGCAGTACGCGCTGCCTGTATGACGTCCTGTGGCACACCTGCCAGATCTGCTTCCGAGACGAACAGTGAAAACCGATCTGTTGCATCCAAAGCGTTCTCGCTGAATTTCTGACTCAGCTCGGCCATGCGTTCTTGAATAGCGGCATAGCGTGTTTTGGCTTCGCCTTGAAGATCGGCACCACCAAGCACAAAGTTGCGAAGTGCATTTTTCAAAGCTTGCTTTTGGGGTGCATCGAGTTGCTCTGCATTGACAGCTTTGTATTTGGCATAAAGCCTTTCGTCTGCGCCCAGTCGTGTCCAGAATTCTGTGACCTTTGGAAGCGCATCGTTGTAGGCTGCGCGCAGCTCAGGCGAGTCTGCCACATGGTTCAAATGACTGACAGCGCCCCAAGACATGCTTAATTGTTCGGTGCAAACATCTAAAACTTTGGCAATGGCGTGCCAGTCCGACGGAAAGTCCGATGCTGTCACAAGCTCCAGTGCTTTTGAAGTTGAAATCAGCAGTTCATCCATGGCCTGATTGACGTGTTCAGGTTTGATCTGATCAAACAAGGGCAGACCACCTGTTTGAAGCAAGGGGTTGGGCAATGAAGTGTTCATCAATGATGGCCTGATTTAAATATTAAAAAGAAAAGTCGATGGCTTAAATCCGTTCGGCAGCTTCTAGTGTGTTGACCAGCAGCATGGTAATGGTCATGGGGCCAACCCCGCCCGGGACGGGTGTGATGTAACCAGCCACTTGTTCAACGCCCGCAAAATCTACATCGCCGCAAAGCTTGCCTTCTTCATTGCGGTTCATGCCCACATCTAGCACCACGGCACCTGGTTTGACCATGTCTGCCGTTAAAACATTTCGCTTGCCAACTGCCGCCACAATGACATCGGCTTGTAGCGTGATGGCCTTCAAGTTCTGGGTGGCGCTGTGGCAGATGGTGACAGTGGCATCCTTTTTCAAAAGCATCAAGGCCATGGGCTTGCCAACAATGTTGCTGCGGCCAATCACGACGGCATGCTTGCCTCTCAGGTCATACTCAATGCTCTCCAGCATCTTCATGCAGCCATAGGGGGTGCATGGCCAAAAACCAGGCATGCCCGTCATCAGTGCGCCTGCGCTTGACATGTGAAAGCCATCGACATCTTTAGCGGGCGATATGGCTTCAATCACTTTTTGTGCATCAATGTGTTCTGGCAAGGGAAGTTGTACCAAGATGCCATGAATGCTTGTGTCGCGATTGAGTGCGCCAATTCGATCTAGCAACGCCGCCTCTGTGAGGGAAGCAGGATGTTTTTCTAAGATGGAATGCAGGCCACTGTCTTCGCAGGCCTTCACCTTGTTGCGGACATAGACTTGGCTGGCGGGGTTTTCGCCGACCAAAATGACGGCCAAGCCGGGTGTGATGCCTCGTGCTTTTAGTGCCGTGGTTCGCAATGTGACATCTGCTCGCAATTTTTGGGAGAGGGCATTGCCGTCTATTCTTTGGGCTGTCATGGGCTACTGGGTTTCAATGTCTGTGAAATGGTATCTTCAAGTAAAAACGCCCGCGAGTATGAGTTTCACGGGCGTTATGACGTGCCTGCTAAAGGCAAAAATGCTTTAGCCCTTGGGGACGGTTTGTCCCAAAGCAATTTTCAGCAAATCGGCAACGGTGTTGGCGTTGAGCTTTTCCATGATGTTGGCACGGTGGGCTTCAACGGTTTTGATGCTGATGCCCAGATCGTCGGCAATTTGTTTGTTCAAACGACCGGCCACGATGCGCTCAAGCACTTGCGCTTCACGGCCTGTGAGTTTGGACAACAAGGCATCGCGGTTGGCAGCATTCTGATGATCAGAAAAAGACTCGCGAGCGCTGTCTAGCATGCGCTCGACCAGGTTGACCAAATCATCTTCTTTGAAGGGCTTCTGGATAAAGTCCATGGCCCCTTTTTTCATGGTGTCAACGGCCATGGGGACATCGCCGTGGCCAGTGATGAAGACAATGGGAAGAGGAGAGCGGCGCTCAACCAATTTGTCCTGAAGTTCGAGGCCCGTCATGCCGCCCATTCGGATGTCGACGATCAAGCAAGCCACCTCACGGGGGTCGTAACGGCTGAGAAATGACTCCGCAGAGTCAAAGCATCTGACGCGGTAGTCTTTGCCCTCTAAGAGCCACTGCAGAGAGTCGCGAACGGCTTCATCGTCATCGACAACGTAAACAGTTCCTTTTTTGGGTATCAAACTCATGGTGGTTCCCAGTTTTACTTGCAAATTCAATGTTTTCAGTTGGCCGTCACGGGTATCCAGAAGGAGAAACAACAACCAACTACATCGTCGGCATTGTAGAGGTTCTCAGCCGTGATTCTGCCTTGGTGCGATTCGACGATGGTTCGGCACAGGTTGAGTCCAATGCCCATGCCCTCAACTTTGGTGGAAAAGAAAGCCTCGTACAGGCGTTCCATGACCTGTGGCGGCAAGCCTTTTCCTGTGTCACTGACCGAGAAGTGCACTGTATTTTGGGTGTTCAAGACCTTGGGAACGACCTTCAATTCCACATGTCGACGGCCAATTGGGCGTTCTGCGTTGTCTATTGACTCCGCCGCATTTTTCATCAAATTGATTAAAACTTGTTCAATCAAGATGGGGTCCACACTAAGTTGAGGCAAGCGCGCGGCTACGTAATGCGACAAACGAACGTTGCGGCGCCGGAGTTCAATTTCTGCCAATTCAACCGCTTCATTGACCATGTTGACGACTGAGGAAGGCGTCCGATTGGGCTCACTGCGTTTCACAAAGGAGCGAATTCGGTGAATGATTTGACCTGCGCGCTGGGCTTGGTGAGATGTTTTTTCCAAGGCCCAAATCAGATCGGCTTCTTCAATTTGTTTCCCTTTGATTCGGGACAACAAGCCATTGCAATAGTTGGTAATGGCAGTGAGTGGTTGATTGAGTTCGTGCGCCACACTCGATGCCATTTCTCCCATGGTGATGAGGCGGCTGGCGTTTTGCGCCCGTTCTGCTTGTTGGGATGACAATTCTTCAGCCTGCCTGCGTGCTGTGATGTCTGTGGCAATGACCAATTGGGCAAGTCGGCCATCTGCCCAATTGATATAACGGGTGCGAATTTCTAGCCATTTGGCCAGATGCACCAAATAAATTTCAGCGCGTTCAGCAGGGGCAACCGTCAGACTTTCGGTAGGCAAGCCCGCCAATGCATCGACATCGTCCATTTCGGTTTCTGAGTTTCTGATGTCCAGCATGCCAGCAGTTTCAACCAAATTCAAATGGCCCAAGGAGTCAGTGCCAAACCATTGTCGATACAACTTGTTGGCAAATAACAATTCGGCGCTGCCCAAAGGCGCGACTGAAACAGATGCGTCTAAGGCTTCTAGCACGATGGTGAAACGTTCATAGGAGGCAGCCAATTGCTCCCTGACGCGATTGGGCTCGGTGATGTCCGTCATAGAGGTCATCCAGCCAGTTTGTTTGCCATTGGCATCGATCAGGGGAGAGACGTAAAGCCGGGCATCAAAAATACTGCCGTTTTTGCGTTTGACCCTGACCTGAAAGCCGCCCGCTGTTTGTTTGCCGCTAAGCTCTTCCTCCAAGCGCAACATCAAGGATTCTTTGTCTTCATCTGGCCAGTAAGGGTATGGCGCAACGGCACCTATCAATTCTTTCTCTTGCCAGCCCGTCATTTGGCAGAATGCTAAATTGACATAACTGATTCGACCTTCCAAGTCCAGAGCACGCATGCCAGTGAGGATGGAGTTTTCCATTGCGCGCCGAAAATTGGTTTCGGCAATCAACTCTTTTTGAGTTTGTTGTCGCTTGCGATTGTGACGCCAGTTGGCAATCAGCATCCATGCTGTGAGCAAACTGAGTGAACCGATGACCCAAAAAAATCCGTTGCCAACAAGGTCTTGAGAAGTTCGCCAAGCCTGAGCTCTTAGAATGAGGCCATTGCCCACAGGCGATACGGGCATTTCAAATTCATTGTTTTGCATCGAAAAGCCAGGGATCAAACTCCTTAAGCTATTGCGTTTAGGAATGGACTGTCCCGCAACCAGGTTGCCGTCACTGTCTAGCAATGAAACCGCATACTTGGCAGATATCTCACTTGGGACGCCGAATCGCAACAAGCTTTCGACCGCATACTCTGCCATGATCACGCCATTGAAACGCCCTTGCGCATTGGTAATGGGTGTATGCAGTTGGAGTACAACGTTTTTGGCGTAATTTTCTTGTCCTGTTGAATTGATGCCAATTGACAGACCCCCATCATCCTCTTGGGAATAAATGGGTTGCATCAAGTCACGCGCAAGGGAGTAGCTGTTTTCAGATTCCCCCCACTTTAAAATTTCGCCGACGCGCCATTTTTGACTGGCCAAGACACTCGGCGCTGTTTGGCTGGCTAAAACTTTGCGTCGTTCATCGATCCATGCGATGGTTTTAACTTCTGGATTTTTGAGGACCAATTCTTCTGCACGTCTCGAGAACTCCTTCAGGTCAACGTCTTTGTTTGAGACATCACGTGCCAAGCGCATGATTTGTTCTTGTCGCTCCAACAACCGTAGCCTTAATCTTTGTTGGCTGTATTCGACGTCGCGCTTGACGGCTTCTTGTTCTCGATCAGCCTCTTCTATTTTTAAGTACCAAAATGAGAAAGCAATGGCGCTGAAAAACAAAAGCACAGCAGCTATGGGTGCAAGAGTGGCGAACCTGTCTTGTTTGATTGGGTTTTGACGTTTCCACCAACGACGCCACAAAGACACCGGCTTGATGGCTTTGATGACTTTCGTGACGATTTGAGACTTCATATCCTTAAGTTTAGGGTAAACACCTTGCTTTTAATTTCGCAATATGAAATCAATGATCGCCATTTGAAATAATGTAAATATTGTGAGAGAATTTAGGAAATTAGACAAATCATGGCCTTCATTGGAGACAAACATGTCAGCTGTTCAGCCTCATCACATCCTCTCAGACTTGGATGCCATCGAAACCCGCGAATGGATGGACGCATTGACAGCCGTCATTGAAAAAGAGGGTGGAGAGCGCGCGCACTTCCTGTTAGAGCAACTTTTAGAACACGCTCGCCAGAGCAGCATTGACCTGCCGTTTTCCGCCAACACAGCTTATGTGAACACCATCGAGCCGGATCAGGAAGTTCATTGCCCTGGCAACATCGAAATAGAAGAGCGGCTTCGTTCTTACATGCGATGGAACGCCATGGCCATGGTGGTCAAGGCCAATCGCCACAATCCTGAAGACGGTGGCGATTTGGGCGGTCACATTGGCTCCTTTGCCTCGTTGGCCCACATGTTTGGCGCTGGCTTCAATCATTTCTGGCATGCCGAAAGTGAGAATCATGGGGGTGACTGTTTGTACATCCAAGGCCACGTCTCGCCAGGAGTTTACGCACGTGCCTACCTTGAAGGCAGACTGACAGAAGAGCAGTTGCTCAACTTCCGCCAAGAAGTCGATGGCAAGGGTTTGTCCAGTTATCCGCACCCCAAATTAATGCCTGAATTTTGGCAGTTCCCTACAGTCTCCATGGGACTTGGCCCTTTGATGGCCATTTACCAAGCGCGTTTCTTAAAGTACTTGCATGCTCGGGGCATTGCCAATACCGAAAACCGCAAAGTCTGGGTGTTCTGCGGTGATGGCGAAATGGACGAGGTGGAATCTTTGGGTGCCATTGGATTGGCCGCTCGCGAGAATCTTGACAACTTGATCTTCGTCGTGAACTGCAATCTGCAGCGTTTGGATGGTCCGGTCCGTGGCAACGGTAAGATTGTTCAAGAACTCGAGAGTGAATTTCGTGGTTCTGGTTGGAATGTGATCAAGCTCATTTGGGGCAGCGAATGGGACAAACTCTTGGCCCGAGACAAAGACGGCGCCCTGCGCAAAATCATGATGGACACCTTGGACGGCGACTTCCAAGCTTTCAAAGCCAACGATGGTGCGTACGTTCGAAAACATTTCTTCGGGCGCGACCCTCGCACCCTGGAAATGGTGTCGCACATGAGCGACGACGAAATTTGGTCCTTAAAACGCGGCGGTCATGACCCGCAAAAAGTTTATGCGGCGTATCACCAAGCTGTGAACACCAAAGGTCAACCTACCGTGTTGCTGATCAAAACCGTCAAAGGTTTTGGCATGGGCAAAGTGGGCGAGGGCAAAAACAATGTTCACCAGACCAAGAAACTCTCAGACGAAGACATTCGCTACATGCGCGACCGCTTCAATATTCCTGTGCCCGACAGCGAATTGGCCAAAGTGCCCTTTTACAAACCCGCTGATGACACGCCTGAAATGCAATACTTGCACGAGCGTCGCAAAGCCTTAGGTGGCTATTTGCCTCACCGTCGAACCCACGCGGATGAAAGCTTTACCGTGCCACCCTTGGAGGTCTTTAAGTCGGTCATGGAACCTACCGCCGATGGCCGTGAAATCTCAACCACACAAGCTTACGTGCGTTTTCTCACGCAACTGTTGCGGGACCAAGCCTTAGGCCCCCGCGTCGTACCTATTTTGGTGGACGAAGCCCGTACCTTCGGTATGGAAGGCCTGTTTCGCCAAGTCGGCATTTACAACCCTGCGGGACAGCAATACACACCGGTCGACAAAGACCAAGTGATGTACTACAAAGAAGACAAAGCGGGCCAGATATTGCAAGAAGGCATCAATGAAGCTGGCGGCATGTCAAGCTGGATTGCTGCGGCTACCAGCTACTCCACCAGCAACCGCATCATGGTGCCTTTTTATGTGTACTACTCCATGTTTGGTTTCCAGCGCATTGGCGATTTGGCTTGGGCTGCTGGCGACATGCAAGCGCGTGGTTTCTTGTTGGGCGGCACTTCCGGTCGTACCACATTGAATGGCGAGGGTTTGCAACACGAAGACGGTCACAGCCATATTTTGGCGGGTACCATTCCGAATTGCATCAGCTACGACCCCACTTTTGCACACGAAGTAGGCGTCATCTTGCACCACGGCTTGAAGCGCATGGTGGAAAAACAAGACAATGTGTATTACTACATCACCTTGTTGAATGAAAACTACCCCATGCCAGGTTTAACGCCTGGCACGGAAGAGCAAATCATCAAAGGCATGTACTTGTGCAAGGCCGGTGAAAAAAACAAAACGCGCGTTCAACTCATGGGCTCTGGCACCATTCTGCGAGAGTCTCTGGCAGCGCAAGAGTTGCTCGCCAAAGACTGGGGCATTGCTGCCGACGTTTGGAGCTGCCCGAGTTTCAACGAGTTGACGCGCGACGGTCAAGACGCAGAGCGCTTCAACATGCTGCACCCTTTGGAAGTACCGCGTGTGCCATTTGTGTCACAGCAATTGGCCAAATACGATGGCCCCGTCATTGCTTCCACCGACTACATGAAGAACTATGCGGAACAAATTCGCTCCTTCATTCCAAAAGGCCGCACTTTCAAAGTCTTAGGTACAGATGGTTTTGGCCGAAGCGATTTCCGCAGCAAATTGCGTGAGCACTTTGAAATCAACCGCCATTACATCGTTGTGGCCGCTCTCAAAGCATTGAGTGAAGAGGGCGCCGTGCCTGTGGCCAAAGTCGCTGAAGCTTTGAAGCAATACAGCATCAAGACCAACAAGGTCAATCCTTTGTACGCTTGATCAAAAGAATTGGAGACACACATGGCATTGGTAGAAGTCAAAGTTCCAGACATCGGTGATTTCGATGAAGTCGCGGTCATTGAATTGATGGTCAAGGTGGGTGACACCATCAAAGCCGAGCAATCATTGATCACGGTTGAGTCGGACAAAGCAGCGATGGAAATTCCATCTTCAACAGCTGGCGTGGTGAAAGAGCTGCGCGTGAAGTTGGGTGACAAAGTTAAACAAGGTTCGGTGGTGTTGGTGTTGGAAGCCAGTGGCGTTTTAGCGGCAGTGGCTGCTGAAGCCCCCACAACACTCGCTGCGGCCCCTGTTGTGACTGCGCCAGTTGTCGAGGCACTTCCTGTTGCGGCACCTTGGGTGGCCGCAACAGTTGCAGCTTCGGTGAGTGCTGCTGCGCCTGCCCACAACCCTGGCGTTCCAACGCTTGGCTTGCCCCATGCGTCACCTTCTGTGCGCAAATTTGCGCGCGAATTGGGTGTGCCTTTGGAAGAAGTGAAAGGCAATGGCCCCAAAGGACGTATTTCACAAGACGACGTTCAAGCCTTCACCAAAAACGTGATGGCTGGTGCCACGCAAACCAAAGCTCAAGCGGCCAAAGCGCCCGCAGGTGGCGATGGTACTGCGCTGGGCTTGATTCCTTGGCCCAAAGTTGACTTCGCCAAATTTGGTCCCATTGAACGCAAAGAAATGGGCCGCATCAAGAAGATCAGCGGCGCCAATTTGCTGCGCAACGCCATCATGATTCCCGCTGTCACCAACCACGATGATGCCGACATCACTGAGTTGGAAGCCTTCCGTGTGTCGACCAACAAGGAAAATGAAAAGTCTGGCGTGAAGGTCACCATGTTGGCTTTCTTGATCAAGGCTTGTGTGGCTGGCTTGAAAAAATACCCAGAGTTCAACAGCTCTTTGGATGGCGATGCCATCGTTTACAAAAACTATTGGCACATTGGCTTTGCAGCAGACACGCCCAATGGCTTGATGGTTCCCGTGATTCGCGATGCCGACAAAAAAGGCATCTTGCAAATCAGCCAGGAAATGGGCGAGTTGGCCAAAAAAGCCCGTGATGGCAAATTGGGTCCCGCAGAAATGACGGGCGCTACCTTCACGATCTCAAGCTTGGGCGGTATTGGCGGTAAATATTTCACGCCCATCATCAACGCCCCTGAAGTGGCCATCTTGGGTGTTTGCAAAAGCACACAAGAACCAGTTTGGGATGGCAAACAGTTTGTGCCGCGCCTTATGTTGCCTTTGTCTCTGACCTGGGATCACCGCGTGATCGATGGCGCTGCCGCCGCACGCTTCAATGCGTACTTGGGTCAAATTCTTGGCGACTTTCGCCGTGTACTCCTTTAACAAATTGCGGGACAAACCAAGGCGAAGCATTGCGCTGTCTCCAACTGATTGAAAAACTATGGCACTGATTGATATCAAAGTACCGGACATTGGCGACTTCGACGAAGTGGCGGTCATTGAGTTGCTGGTAAAGCCTGGCGACTTTGTGAAGCTTGAGCAAAGTTTGATGACCGTAGAGTCTGACAAAGCCTCTATGGAAATTCCATGTTCACATGCTGGGGTTGTGAAAGAGCTCAAAGTGAAGTTGGGCGACAAAGTGAAGCAAGGCTCTGTGGTCATGGTGTTGGAAGGTGAGGCCACCGCTTCAGACGCCGTCCCAGCCTCTTCGGTTGCATCGTCTGAACCCCAAGCCAACACACCTGTTGCAACATCTCCTGCAGCGGCTTCTGCTGCACCGGCTGCAGTCAATATTCCAAACGTAGCTTCGTACAGTGGCCCTGTCGATATTGAATGTGATTTGCTGGTTTTGGGCGCTGGCCCTGGTGGTTACTCCGCTGCTTTCCGTGCCGCTGATTTGGGCCTCAAGGTTGTGATCGTTGAGCGCTATGCCACCTTGGGTGGCGTGTGTCTGAACGTGGGTTGCATTCCTTCCAAGGCTTTGTTGCACGTTGCCGCAGTCATGGACGAAGTCAGTCACATGGCCGATTTGGGCGTTGACTTTGGCACCCCCAAATTGGACATTGGAAAATTGCGCACGCACAAAGAAAAAGTCATTGGCAAACTCACAGGTGGTTTGGCAGCCATGGCCAAGATGCGCAAGGTCACCACCGTTCGCGGAGTCGGTGAATTCCTAAGCGCCAACCATGTGGTGGTGGAAGAAACCACGGGTACGGGTCAAGAAAAAACTGGCTTGAAGAAAGTCCTTGCCTTCAAAAACTGCATCATTGCCGCCGGTAGCCAAGCCGTGCGCCTGCCCTTCATGCCCAAGGATCCACGCGTGGTCGACAGCACCGGCGCATTGGCTTTGAAAGATGTACCTCAGCGCATGCTTATTTTGGGCGGCGGCATCATCGGTTTAGAAATGGGCACCGTTTACAGCACGCTAGGCGCTCGCCTCGATGTGGTTGAAATGATGGACGGCTTGATGCAAGGTGCCGACCGCGATTTGGTCAAGGTCTGGCAAAAAATGAACGCCCCTCGTTTTGACAACATCATGCTGAAAACCAAAACCGTGGGGGCCAAAGCCACCAAGGCCGGTATTGAGGTGACATTTGAATCCGCAGAGGAGGGCGTTGCAGCCCCTGCGCCGCAAGTCTACGACTTGGTCTTGCAGGCCGTGGGCCGCACGCCCAACGGCAAGAAAATCGCTGCAGAAAAAGCAGGTGTGAGCGTGTCAGATCGTGGTTTTATTTCTGTCGACATTCAAATGCGCACCAACGTGCCACACATCTTTGCCATTGGCGACATCGTGGGACAACCCATGTTGGCGCACAAAGCGGTTCATGAAGCCCATGTTGCAGCAGAAGTGATTGCAGGTGAAATTCAAGGCAACAAAGAGTTGGCAGCCAGTGCCTTCAATGCCCGCGTGATTCCAAGTGTGGCCTACACTGATCCTGAAGTGGCTTGGGTGGGCCTCACAGAAGATCAAGCCAAGGCGCAAGGCATCAAAGTCAAGAAGGGCCTGTTTCCATGGACGGCTTCAGGCCGTGCCATTGCCAATGGCCGTGACGAAGGCGTGACCAAGTTGTTGTTCGATGATTCACCCGAGGCCCATGGCCACGGCAAGATCTTGGGCGGCGGCATGGTGGGCACCCATGCGGGTGACATGATTGGCGAAGTGGCCTTGGCCATCGAGATGGGCGCAGATGCCATCGACATTGGCAAAACCATTCACCCACACCCTACTTTGGGCGAAAGCATTGGCATGGCGGCAGAGGTGGCGCATGGCAGTTGTACAGATCTGCCGCCTTCGAAGAAATAATATTTCAAGCGCAGACTCAAAAACCGCCTGCGGGCGGTTTTTTCATGGGCGCTATGGATTTAATTTTTTGCTGGCTCACTTTGAAGTTTGTCGACCTGAACCCTTCGTGCACCATTGAATCTCTGTTGCCAGTAGGCTTCGCGCATGTCATCCACCCGCACGGCTTTTCCCGGTCTGGGCGCGTGAATGAATTTACCGTCTCCCACATAAATGCCGACATGGCTGAAGGTTCGTTTCAGGGTGTTGAAAAAAACCAAATCACCAGGCTTGAGTTCACTGCGACTGATTTCTTCTGTGACTTTGGCTTGTTCCTCTGCTCTTCGAGGCAGAACCAAGCCCACAGACTTTTCATACATGTAGCGCACAAAGCCGCTGCAATCAAAGCCTTTTTCTTCGCTGGTACCGCCTTTCTTGTAGGGCACTCCCAAAAACCCCATGGCTTGCATGACCAGTTCTGAGGCTTTGCCGCCAAAGGCGTTGCGGGCAGACTGCAGTGGCCCGCCCAACTGGTTGCTAATTTGCTGCGTGAGTTGATCGGTCATTTGGGTGACCAAACCCCGCTCCTTGATCATGCGGTCAAGGTCGTCCTCAACGGGAACCGCCAAGGCCGCCGTTGTCAGAAATACCAGTCCACATAGAATCAAGCGCATAACGGATCAGTTTAATGCCATCTTCAACGGGTTGACACCCCCAATTTGGGATGCGCAAACTGAGATTTTGATTAATTTGCACCGGGGCCATAAGATGCTGCTTGAAGTTGAATCCTCTCAATTGGTTCTGGTTGATTACCAGTTGAAGTTAATGCCCGCCATGAAGGACGCACAAGCAGTGTGGCAGCGCGCTGAAGTGCTGGCTCGGACCGCCAAGCTTCTGAATGTGCCTGTTTGGGCCACTGAACAAAATCCATCAGGATTGGGCGAAACATCACCAGAGATTCGCCAGCATTGCCAGCGGGTACTGGCCAAAATGGCTTTCAGTGGCGTAGAGGAGGGTTTGGGGGAATGGTTAAGCCCACCCGCGCCTGCCGCGCCCAAGGGCAATGCCCGCAGCTTGCCAAGGCACTTGCAAAAACCGGCTGAAACCTCAGTTGGACCTTCAGTGGTCATTGCGGGTTGCGAAGCGCATGTGTGCTTGCTGCAAACGGCTTTGGACTTGTTGGAGGACGAGTTTGAAGTCTGGGTGGTGACAGATGCTTGCGCATCGCGCAGCGACCGCGATCGTGATGCCGCATTCGATCGCTTGGCAGGCGCTGGGGCAGAGCTTTTAACCACCGAAATGGTGTTGTTTGAATGGCTTCGATCAGCCGAGAACCCCGATTTCAAACAGGTTCAAACTTGGATCGAAGCCTTGGCTTGAGCTTCTTTACCTAACGCTTTCATGTCCAAAGTCAGTTTGTAGCAAGTACCTCATGAATAATTATGAATTCAGAAGCCAGGCCCAGATTTAGGAGACACCATGGTTCAATATGCAGATTTTCACCAGCGTTCAATTCAGCAACGTGATGCGTTCTGGGCTGAGCAAGCCCAGCACATTGAGTGGCACAAAGCGCCCCAAGAGATCTGTGACTACAGCAACCCGCCGTTTGCAAAATGGTTCAGGGGCGGTGAAACCAATTTGTGTCACAACGCCATTGACCGACATCTGAATGACCGTGGCGATCAAGCCGCGTTGATTTTTGTTTCCACAGAAACCGATCAAGAAGTCACTTACACCTACAAGCAGTTGCATGCTGAAGTTCAACGCATGGCAGCGTCCTTGTTGTCATTGGGCGTCAAAAAAGGCGACCGAGTTTTGATTTACATGCCCATGATTGCAGAGGCCTCCTTTGCCATGTTGGCTTGTGCGCGCATTGGCGCCATTCACTCTGTGGTGTTTGGTGGATTTGCGTCTGGTTCTTTGGCTTCGCGAATTGAAGACGCCAGTCCCAAAGTCATTGTCAGTGCCGATGCGGGTTCTCGGGGTGGCAAAGTCGTTGTCTACAAACCCTTGTTAGATGAGGCCATTCGATTGTCATCCCACAAGCCCGATTCCGTGGTGTTGGTTGAACGTGGTTTGGCAAGCATGGACATGACGCAGGGACGTGATTTGCTTTGGTCCACGCTGCGCGAAAAGCACATGAACGACGTGGTGCCCTGCGAGTGGCTCGATGCCACCCATCCAAGTTACACCTTGTATACC
>Ga0214919_10001107_pt1 | contig 45250 bp, 42 predicted proteins | sample LL1503_MetaG_FD_177994 | JGI IMG/M metagenome (GOLD analysis project Ga0214919, IMG submission 177994) | Freshwater microbial communities from Lake Lanier, Atlanta, Georgia, United States - LL-1503 | ecosystem: Environmental > Aquatic > Freshwater > Lake | place: USA: Georgia | collected... | reverse complement strand
AATAACAGTTACTCCAACACCTTCGCGGTAAGCCATAGCAGCCGCCTCGACAGCAACCGCAGCCATTGCCCCAATACTTACCAATAAAAGATCAGCGCTTTCTCCACGATAGAGCACATCAATTCCGTCGCGACGTTCGAACGCTGGGATATCGCCCTGTACAGCGCCCTTTGGATAACGCACCATTGAAGGCGCATCATTAATGGCAACTGCTTCACGCAACGTCTCGCGCAAACGTGCGCCATCTCGCGGCGCAGCAACATGCATCGTTGGAACAATTCCAGTTAAAGCCAAATCCCAAATTCCGTGATGTGATGGTCCATCATCACCAGTGACTCCGGCTCGATCTAAAACAAAGGTGACTCCCGCCTTATGCAGAGCTACATCCAGCAGCAATTGATCAAAGGCGCGATTTAGAAATGTTGAATAAAGCGCAACGACTGGATGTAAGCCAGCAAAAGCCATACCCGCAGCGCTAGTTACGGCATGTTGTTCGGCTATACCAACATCAACGGTTCGCTCTGGAAATACTTTAGCAAATGCATCTAGCCCAGTTGGCCCCAGCATTGCCGCAGTTATTGCCACAATATCTTCGCGCTCTCGTGCAATCTCAATTAACTCTGTTGAAAATATCTTGGTCCAACTAATAGTGCTCTTGGCCAGAGGAGCGCCAGTTTCGGGATCAACTATGCCAACTGCATGAAATTTCTCTGCCTCATCATCAGTGGCGGGTTTATGGCCGCGCCCCTTTTCAGTTATCGCATGAACTAGAACTGGAGCGCCAAATTCTTTCGCTTTAAGTAAAGCTTTTTCCAGAGCGGCAATGTCATGTCCATCGATCGGACCCATATATTTCAATCCAAGATCTTCAAACATACCTTGCGGAGCGACGATATCTTTTATGCCCTTTTTCATGCCATGCAGAGTTTCATAAATTGGCGCGCCAACAACTGGAGTTTTATGTAGTACTTCTTTACCCCAATCCAAGAATCGTTCGTAACCTCTCGTAACTCGTAAGGTCGCAAGATAAGTTGCTAATCCCCCGATAGTTGGAGAGTAGGAACGCTCATTATCGTTTACGACGATTACCAAATTTCGTTTCTCGGCAGCGGCAATGTTATTTAACGCCTCCCAAGACATTCCTCCAGTTAACGCGCCATCACCCACGACAACTACAACATGGCGATCGCTCTGCCCGGTTTGTGAAAATCCGAAAGATATTCCATCGCCCCAAGAAAGTGCGGTAGATGCATGTGAATTTTCGATTACATCGTGTTCGCTCTCGCTCCGATTTGGATATCCCGCGATACCACCACGCTGGCGAAGTCCATCAAAACTATCCGCTCGGCCTGTGATTATTTTATGAACATAAGATTGATGCCCGGTATCAAAGAGGACGACATCGCGCGGTGAATTAAAGGCGCGGTGAATTGCCAGAGTTAACTCAACAACTCCTAAATTTGGACCTAAATGGCCGCCTGTTTTAGAAACTTTAGTAATCAAAAAATGGCGAATCTCTTCGCTAAGCGAATTCAGTTGAGAATAATCCAGCCCCTTGATATCGGCAGGCGATTTGATTTGCTCAAGCATGGCTTCATTCTAGTTTGGAGCTAGAAAATCCGCGATCTTTAAGCTAATAACGATCTTAAAACGTATTGCATGATCCCGCCGTGGCGATAGTAATCACCCTCACCTGGCGTATCGATACGGACCTTGGCAGTAAATGATTTATCCCCTGCTGTGACCTGTACCTCTTTCGGAATTCCACCGCTATTTAATTCCGTGATTCCAGAGATTGCAAAAGTTTCGGTGCCAGTTAAGCCAAGTGAGTTCGCGGTCTGGCCATCTTTGAATTGCAATGGAAGAACGCCCATTCCAATTAAATTAGAGCGATGGATTCGTTCAAAACTTTCTGCAATTACTGCTCGGACACCCAATAGCGCTGTACCTTTCGCCGCCCAGTCGCGCGAAGACCCGGAGCCATACTCTTTACCGGCAAGGATCACTAATGGAACTCCTGCGCTCTGATAAGCGATCGATGCATCATAAATAGTTGCTTGCTCGCCCTCGCTTAAGAAGTTGCGAGTAAATCCGCCTTCAACACCATCTAGCAACAAATTCTTTAGACGGATATTGGCGAAAGTTCCACGGATCATAACTTCGTGATTTCCACGTCTAGATCCATAAGAGTTGAAGTCAGCGCGGGCCACCCCGTGAGCTTCTAAGTACTTACCCGCAGGTGAATCTGCTTTGATATTTCCAGCAGGAGAAATGTGATCAGTAGTTACAGAGTCACCCAAAATTGCTAAGACGCGCGCGCCTGAAATATCTGTGACCGGCTTTGGATTTGCAGGCATTCCATCAAAGTAGGGAGGCTTGCGAACGTAAGTAGATTGGGCATCCCATTCAAATGTTTTGCCGGTTGGGGTATCGAGAGATTTCCAACGATGATCGCCATCAAAGACAGTTGCATAATCCTTCTTAAACATTTCCGAAGAAATTGATGAGTCAATGACATCCTGAATTTCTTTGGCACTTGGCCAGATTTCCGCCAAGAGGACATCCTTGCCGTCCTTATCTTTTCCAAGGGAATCTCTCTCAAAATCATGGTCCATAGTGCCTGCAAGTGCATAAGCAACTACGAGCGGAGGCGATGCTAGATAGTTCATCTTTACATCAGGGCTAATGCGCCCTTCAAAGTTACGGTTTCCGGAGAGAACTGCTGTTACCGCTAAATCATTTTCATTGACTGATTTACTGATCTCAATTGGCAGAGGGCCCGAGTTACCGATACAAGTTACGCAGCCATAACCAACTAAGTTGAATCCGAGCGCCTCCATGTATTTCGTTAAATCTGCGCGATCGTAATAATCAGTGACTACCTTCGATCCCGGTGCCAAAGTTGTCTTAACCCAGGGCTTAGAAGTTAAGCCGCGTTCTACCGCTTTTTTAGCCAGCAATGCCGCGCTAATCATTACCGATGGATTTGAAGTATTTGTGCAAGAAGTGATTGATGCAATCACCACGTCGCCATTTTTAATTGTTGTGGCTTTAGCGCCAACCTTTACTGGGTAGGCCTCTTTACCCGTTTTATCGGTGAAATATGTTGGCAGAATTTTCTCGAATGCGTTTTTGGAGTCGCTTAGTGAGATGCGATCCTGGGGACGCTTTGGTCCAGAAATAGATGGAACAACAGTTGATAGATCCAACTCAATGTGTTCTGAGAAACGTGGGCTAATAGCTGGGTCGTGCCACATTCCTTGCGCCTTCGCATATTTCTCAACTAGTTCTACTTGCTCATCACTGCGACCAGTTAGGCGCAAATAACGTAACGTCTCGTCATCAATTGGGAATATTGCACAAGTTGAACCGTATTCAGGGCTCATGTTGCCGATAGTTGTTCGGTTAGCCATTGGAACCGAGACAACACCTGGGCCATAGAACTCTACGAACTTGCCGACTACGCCATGCTTGCGAAGCATCTCAGTAATCGTTAACGCCATATCTGTAGCCGTTGTACCAACCGGAAGTGCTCCGCTCAATTTGAAACCTAATACCCGAGGAATCAACATTGATACTGGCTGACCTAATAGCGCAGCTTCGGCCTCAATGCCTCCAACTCCCCATCCAAGTACACCTAAACCATTAACCATCGTGGTGTGTGAATCGGTTCCGACAACAGTATCTGGATAAGCGCGAAGTACTCCGTTTACTGTACGAGTCATTACGACGCGAGCAAGAAATTCAATATTTACTTGGTGAACAATTCCGGTTCCTGGTGGAACAACTTTAAATTCATCAAAGGCGCCTTGTCCCCAGCGCAAGAAGCGATAGCGCTCACGATTGCGTTCGTATTCGATATCGGTGTTCTTTTCAAAGGAATCTTTCGTGCCAAAGACATCGGCAATTACGGAGTGGTCAATTACAAGTTCAGCCGGTGCAAGTGGATTTACCTTGGCGGGATCTCCCCCGAGGTCAACGATCGCCTCGCGCATTGTCGCAAGGTCAACTACGCAAGGAACGCCAGTGAAATCTTGCATTACGACGCGAGCTGGAGTGAATTGAATTTCAGTGTCAGGTTCTGCGGCAGGATCCCATTGGGCAAGTGATTTAATGTGCTCCGCGGTTATATTGGCGCCATCTTCGGTGCGCAAAAGATTTTCAAGAAGTATTTTGAGCGAGAATGGTAGATCAGCGGCGCCCGCGATGGTTGAGATATCGAAGATTTCAAAATCTCTACCGGCGACTTTTAGATTCTTTTTAGCGCCTAATGAATTCTTACTCATATACATCCTTAACTCAATTTATCTTGACGTCAAGATACCTTAACTCGAGTAAATAGCGCAACTGTTTCGATGTGGTGTGTCATAGGAAAAAGGTCAAAGGCGCGGATTTTCGCGATTTCAAATCCAGATTCGCTTAGATATGTCGTGTCACGGGCTAGCGCGGCGGGATCACACGCAACGTAAACGATCGCACGTGGCTCAAGTGCAACCATCGCCGCTACCACTTCTTTTCCAGCACCCTCGCGCGGCGGATCTAGAACAATCACATCAGCACGGCTAAAGCGTGGCAGTAATTTCGCAACATCGCCAGTATGCACTTTTACATTGGTCATCTCCGAAAAATTACGCATCGCATCGGCAGTCGCGCTCTTGCTACCCTCAACTAGATTAATTTCTCCGCTCTCACCAACGGCTTCAAAAAATTGCGAAGTGAAGAGCCCTACGCCTCCATAAAGGTCTAATACTTGATCGCCAATTCGTAGCTCTGCGAATTCTTTAACTACTTGGGTCAGCACTGTTGGTGCTAATTTATGGCTCTGCCAGAATGATCGCTGAGAGACTTCAAGGCTAAATCCATTGATTGTGTATTGGCCAACATCTGGACCTTCACTAGTTCTAATTGGAGTGTCATCACGGGTATATCCAGTTGCGATAGTTCGCTCTCCAGCAGAGGAAAGGGAAACCTCTACCCGCAAATCGCCTTTCCATTTACGAGAACTTAACTCTTGGTATTTAACTTCAGGTTGCAAGATCCGACAATCACTTACTGGTACAACTTTATTACTTCTAGCTTGTTTAAATCCTAAATCTCCATTGCGTGTAGTAACGGCGTTAAAACGCGTTCGGTATCCCAGCGGCGGGCCAACCTCTTCCACCGTGACTTCTAATTCTCGTTTTGCGATTCTGGCAAATTGTTCAGTAATTACTTCAGATTTCAGAGTGCGTTGTCGCTCAAGTGAAATATGTTGGAAATCGCAACCTCCACAACCTGCCCGGTGCGCAAATTGACACGGCGCACTTACGCGATCTGAAGATGGGTTAATAACGTTTACGACATCGGCGCGATTAAAAGAACTACCAGTGCCGGTTATTTCAATCTCGACTTCTTCGCCAGGAATTGCATGTCTAACAAAGATCACTGCACCAAGGTGGCGCGCTATGAAGTGGCCGCCATGAGCGACTTTCTCAATGGTGGTGGTGAAGCGATCCCCCACTGCCAATGCAACGCGTTCTGCCGAATTTTGCTGGTTAGCCCCAGTTGATGTCATAAAGATAAGAATAAGGGTGTAAGTTAAACCTTGTGCACGTCGTGATAATGGGATGCGGTCGAGTTGGTTCTTCTTTAGCCACCGAACTCGAAGCCGCTGGACATTCAGTGGCGATAATTGATCAATCTCGAGAAGCTTTCCGCCGTTTGGGTCCAGATTTCAAAGGACGTACGATTTCGGGTGTTGGATTTGATCGCGACACCCTCCTAGAAGCTGGAATTGAAACTGCAGATGCATTTGCTGCGGTCAGCAATGGAGATAACTCAAATATTTTGGCGGCGCGCGTAGCTCGCGAAACTTACGGCGTAGCCAATGTTGTTGCCCGTATTTACGATCCAGGTCGTGCAGAAATTTACCAACGTTTAGGAATTCCAACTGTCGCAACTGTTATTTGGGCAACTGATCAGATTTTGCGCCGCTTGGTTCCAGAAGGTTCACGTTCTGAATGGCGAGATGCCAGCGGTGCGGTTCAACTCTGCGAGATGCATCCCCATAAAGATTGGTTTGGAATGGCGATCACGGAACTTGAAGCAGCGACCGGCGCACGAGTCGCTTTTATAACCCGTTTAGGAGAAGGCTTGATTCCTGATCCACATTCAGTTCTGCAAGAAGGCGATTTAATTCACGTCACCGTTCGCGATGAAGAAATCAGTAAGGTCGAAGCAATATTTGCTCGCTCACCTGAGGACCATTCATGAGAATCGCTATCGCCGGAGCCGGTAATGTCGGTCGCGCTATAGCGCGCGAACTTCTAGATAACGGCCATCAAGTTCTCTTAATTGACCGTGATCCTAAAGCTTTAAAGATGGAATCTGTTCCTGATGCCGAATGGTTAATGGCTGATGCGTGCGAAATTACCGCACTGGATAAAGCAGTTCTCAACAACTGCCAAGTCTTGGTGGCTGCCACCGGCGATGACAAAGTTAATTTAGTTGCATCACTTCTAGCCAAGACGGAATATGGCGTGCCTCGCGTAGTTGCGCGAATTAACCATCCAAAGAATGAATGGCTCTTTGATTCCTCTTGGGGTGTAGATGTCGCTGTATCTACTCCACGAATTATCTCCGCCTTGGTAGAAGAAGCGGTGAGCGTTGGCGATGTAGTTCGCTTATTCTCATTCCGGAAGGGCCAAGCCAATCTGGTTGAGTTAACTTTGCCTGATACTTCAAGCTGTATCGGCAAAACCGTTGAAGAGATTGCGCTTCCTGATGATGCATCTTTGGCGGCAATTGTTCGTGATGGGCGTGTAATTACACCGACTCCAACCGATGTATTTAGCGCAGGTGATGAATTGCTATTCGTGGCATCTGCGACTGCAGAAGGTTTGATTAAATCTTGCTTTATCGCTAATTAATTTTCACTGACCTTAGTTGTAGGAACGCTCTTTAAAATCATCCACGATCCATATGCGGTAGCAAGAAATAGCGGATAACCCATCGCCAGGTTCACGGTCCCGAGTAAATTGACATTGCCGCTGCGATAAATTGGATACTGAACCGCTATTCGCGTAAAGAACATCAAAACCCAGAGCCAACTTGCGCGCTTATATGCTCGAGCGCGCGCCGGGTCCTTCCGCCAAGTTAAATTCTCGCCCAAGATTGGTCCGAGCAAGAGTCCAAGTACTGGCCAACCAGCTAAGTTTGCAATTAAATAAACGCTGCCATAGCCCAAGTTAGTTAATAACTTTGGAATATAAAGATCGCTGGCATTGCCGGTGCGATTGGCAAACCAGGCGCAGATCAGTGAACCGATTAGCCCGGATATCGCATGTTGGATCGTGTCTCGCTTTGCCAAACGAACAATAGTTAGACCGGCAGAGACTATTAGCGAGGCGATTAAAGCTTTACGCAGGTCGTCTGCCAAGTTAAAGACAAGGAGGAAGATGATTGATGGAATACCTGAATCAATTAAACCTTTCTTGCCGCCAAAAGCCGCTAGAACTTTCTCTTTATCTGACCCGTTTGATTCAATCGGCAAATTACTCATCAGCGTCCCGTAGAACCAAATCCGCCGGTGCCACGGCCTGAGCCTGGTAAAGATTCAACTTCAATAAATTCGGCGCGTTCTACCTGTTGAATTACCAATTGGGCGATGCGATCCCCGCGCTTAAATGAAACGCTCTCGCTGGGATCGTGGTTTATCAAAATTATCTGCAGTTCTCCGCGGTAACCAGCATCTACCGTTCCTGGTGAATTAACCATGGTGACTCCGTGCTTAATCGCTAGCCCAGATCTTGGATGCACCAGTGCAACGTAACCGTCTGGCAGTGCGATGGAAATTCCAGTGGGAACTAATTTCCGCTCTCCTGGTTCCAAAGTAATATCGATACGCGAGACCAAATCAGCGCCAGCATCTCCCCCTTTGGCATAGTTCGGCAGCGGCAGATCTTTATCTAAGCGAGTTACTAAAACTTTTACGCCCATTATGGATTTATCTCAAATTCTGGATCGACAAAGGCCAAAATCTCGGGAGTCTTGGCGATATGTTCTAAATATTCTTTTGGAGCATTCTCTAAAAAATGTGACATTGGAACGATCACAAAGAGCGCGGCTGCTCTAACTGCAACATCTCCATCAGGTCCACCTAGGCGACCTTCTGCGGCGGTATAGACCTTGCGATTTACTTGTCCGGTAATTCGCGCAGTTATATATAAGGTCGTTCCCATTGGAACTGGTTTTAGAAAATCAGTTTCCAACTTTGCGGTCACAGCAGGTGAGCGAATTAGCCACATCAACTTGCCAAGCGCTTCATCAAATGCGAGAGATAGAAGACCTCCGTGTGCCAAACCCGGCGCACCTTGATGGTTTTCAGTGACGGTAAATTCAGCAGTTAAATCTGCAGCAGCTCCGGCGTGCGCGACTAGATGTAAACCCGTGGGATGTAATTCTCCGCACCCAAAGCAATGCCCGAAGTGCGATGGTATTTTCGTGCCGATTTCTGGAGCTTTGGGATGGCGCTCAGGAATCATTGCGCCATCTGGAGGGGTTGTGCTCGCAACGCGACTCATAAGCCCACTTTACTTCAATTAGACTCCAATAGTGATATTCAAAGAAGTCCTCCGCCCGCCTATCTGGGTGCTCGCCTTTATATATTTTCTTTTATTATCACTTGTTATAGCCATTTGGGCGGCCTTTGATACCACTGCCACTCTTATCTCTTTGGCCGCAGCAACGATCGCAATAATCTATCTAGCGTTCGCTATGCGCTCTACTATTTCATTTGATGGGAAAGAGCTCCGCATTGATCGCGCACACATCGATATTCAATATCTTGGTGATGTGAAAATCTTGGATTCTGCCGCGATGCGTTTATTGCGAACTCGTGATGCCGACCCTGCCGCATATCTGGCAATTAAGTTCTGGGTTCCAAGGGGTATAAAGATCGTGGTTGAAGACCAGCGCGATCAAACTCCATATTGGCTTATAACGAGCAAACGCGGCGAAGAGATCGCCGCGCTGCTAAATAAATCCTAAAAAATTTAACTACACTCTTTACAGACTGCCTTTGCGCCCTCACCCTTTGCGAGTTGGGTGATGTGATGAACCAAGAAACAACGAGAACAAGCAAATTCATCAACTTGCTTTGGAACCACACGAACTGCAAGTTCTTCTCCTGATAAATCTGCACCAGGAAGTTCTAGAGTCTCAGCGGCTTCCGCCTCATCAACGTCGATCTGACCGGATTGAGCATCGACGCGCTTAGCTTTGAGTTCTTCTAGCGACTCCTCATGGAGTTCCTCATCCGTTTTTCGGGGGGTGTCGTAATCTGTTGCCACTGCTCTCACCTGCCTTCCATAAAGTTAATCAAATTCTCAAACGAGAATCTTCGTGCACGGGCGCATACTCGCGCATCTAACCACTATTACCCCTTACAACCAGCGGCGTGTCGCATATATTCCCGTTTTTCTAAGAATATAAGGGCTACCTGAAGATTAAAGGAGCGCATCCTCAATGGCTTTTGCTAATCCACCATCTACTAGAGCGCGCATCTGTGTTCCGGTCTCAACATACTCTTCGCTGAGAATTTCCCCATGTTCGTGCACTGCACTGACCAAATCACCGCGATCATAGGGAATTAAGGCATTTATCTCGACATTTGGATGAGGCAGTGATTTCTCGATTGCACGAACTAACCCATCTATTCCAAAACCTGTGCGAGCAGAAAATGCAAAACTATTCTTCTCTTTCCGCAAAATCTCCATGACCACTTCCGGGTCGGCTGCATCTACCTTATTTATCGCAATTATCTCTGGGATATCTGCGCCACCAATTTCAGTTATTACCTCACGCACGGCGCGAATCTGCTCGAAGGGATCAGGATGTGATCCATCTACGACATGCACGATTAAATCAGCGCCAGATACCTCTTCCAAAGTTGATTTAAAGGCATCGATTAATTGGTGCGGTAGATGGCGAACAAAGCCCACTGTATCCGAAAGCGTGTAAACGCGACCTTCAGCGGTCTGTGATTTTCGAACGGTGGGATCTAACGTGGCAAAGAGCGCATTTTCCACTAAAACACCGGCATCGGTTAACTTATTTAATAGTGAAGACTTTCCGGCATTTGTGTACCCGGCGATTGCAACGGATGGGATATTAAAACGCTTACGCTCTTGTCGCTTTGTATCACGAGAAACTTTCATCTCGGCTATCTCGCGGCGCAATTTAGCCATCTTGTCGCGGATTCGGCGGCGATCCGTTTCAATTTTTGTCTCACCGGGACCACGACCACCAATACCCGCTCCACCTGCAGCACGTCCACCTACTTGGCGCGAAAGTGAGTCACCCCAACCACGTAACCTTGGTAACAGATATGCGATCTGAGCTAATTCAACTTGGGCTTTTCCTTCTTTACTCTTGGCATGCTGGGCAAAGATATCGAGGATCAAAGCGGTGCGATCTACTACTTTAACTTTTAACTTATCTTCCAATTGGCGCAACTGCGATGGTGAAAGTTCGCCATCGCAAATTACAGTATCGGCTCCAGTTGCAACAACGATCTGACGTAATTCAATTACCTTTCCAGAACCAATATAAGTTGCCGGATCTGGTTTATCGCGCCGTTGAATTAAGCCATCTAATACTTCTGATCCAGCAGTTTCGGCAAGTGCTTTTAATTCAGCTAAAGAATTCTCTGCCATTTCAGCGCTGCCTTCAGTCCAGACTCCGATAAGAACAACTCGTTCTAATTGAAGTTGGCGATACTCAGCATCGGAAATGTCTTGCAGTTCAGTAGAGAAACCTTTTACGCGTCGCAGCGCATGGCGATCAGCTAAGTCAGGTTGAGATGAGACTTCGAAATCGTTTTCATCTGCATCGAAATCTGCTGCTACCCGCGCACTTTCGCGCAGCAATTCTTCGAATAGATCGTTGTCGCGTGGAGATTCCTCGTTCATGCATCCTGCAAAAATCGCGTCAGATCATGATCTGCGATCAATACCGCCGGCCCCGTTAATGTGGCGTTGGAATGTGGGTCGATATCTACAACTAACCTTCCACCGGGTGGGTAGATAACCCAACGGGCAGGTAAATTCTCTTTAGAGTGCAGGGTTGCCGCTAGCGCAACCGCACACGTGCCTGTGCCACAAGATTTAGTTTCGCCGCTGCCACGTTCGTGAACGCGCATCTTCGCTTCATGGTTTGGCATTATTTCAACAAACTCTACATTTACGCCCTCGGGATATGTATCTCTTGGACGTACCACGGGTGCATCCTTGAGCGATCCAACATCTTCAATTTTCTCAACGAAGACAACCGCATGAGGATTTCCTACATTTATGTTGTAGCCATTCCATATCTTGCCTTCAACTGAAGCAGTTATCTCTTCGCTTTCATCGCTGACTTTTCCCATATTTACAGAAATATCATCGACCTTAGGAACTCGTAAATGCTTTATGCCATCGCGAGTATTAATGGCAAAAATTCCTTCTGGTTGATGGCCGCGTTCTACCAAGTAACGAGCCATGACTCGGATTCCATTACCGCACATTTCTGCCAACGATCCATCGGCGTTGCGATAATCCATAAACCATTTTTCATCTCGCTTGGTAATACGAATTAAGCCATCGGCACCGATTCCGGTTTCACGATTACAGATAGCGGCGGTTTGAGCGGTGGTGATTGAAATTTCATCGGAAGGGTCAAATACAAGGACAAAGTCATTTTCTGTGCCATGGCCATAGGTGCCGATGACTTTATCGATAATTTCTTCGCTCATGATGTGGCTGAGTTTATCTTGTTCAATACCGTTTCCAACCGGGGTTGAACTGGTGAGATCCAATTAATGCGCGCATCTCGGGAGAACCAAGTCTCCTGGCGCCTGACATATTGTCGCGTTGCACGTTTTGTCTCTTCAATCGCGACATCTTCGGTGATTTCGCCGTTTCGCATGGCGATAATTTGCGCATAACCCAGTGCACGCCGAGCAGTTGTAGCCTGCAATATTCCGTCTGCAATTAAACGATCAACTTCAGCGACAAAGCCCATCTGCCACATCAGGTCTACTCGCGCTTCAACTCTTTCACCAAGTTTTTCACGATCCATCACCAATCCAAATTGCAAAGCATCTGGATAAAGTGAACTATCTTCCCGAGGCAGATTCGCCGTAAAAGGTTTACCAGTAATTTCGATAACTTCTAAAGCGCGTATAACGCGTCTTTCATTTTGGCGATCTATCGCCGCAGCTGCGGCTGGATCTAAGAGTTCCAGCCGTTGAAAGAGCTGCACAATGCCAAACTCTTTCGCTTCTTCCGTTAACTTCTGACGCACTGCGGCATCCGTGTCCGGGAAATTTAGATCATCTAATATTGATTTAATATAAAGACCAGTTCCACCAACGATAATTGCATGCTTGCCGCGATTATGAATTTTAGTAACGGCTGCACGTGCTAGCCCTTGATACCAGGCAACGGTTGCATCTTCGGTTACTTCTAAGACATCCAATAAGTGGTGGGCTATTCCTGCGCGTTCGATTTCCGTAAGTTTGGCGGTACCAATATCCATGCCTTTATAGATTTGCATCGAATCGGCATTGATTATTTCGCCACCAATTTCTTGGGCCAAACTCACCGCTAAATCACTTTTACCAGTTGCAGTGGCACCGCAAATTACGATCGTCTTCATTTCACCGTCGGAATTCCGAGCATCGTTGGGTGTGGTCCAGCCTGTTCTTGGCGCGCAGCGTAGGCATCTCCCCCACGCGTCTTGATATGGGTTTCTTCCTTCGCTATCAAGTAATGTGCCGATGCATCTGTGATTGTCAGATCTACAAAATCTCCAGGCCGCGCGCTGCTAGTAGCATCGAAATGTACTAGACGGAAATCTTCCGTCTTTCCGGTAAGTCTCGAATGTGCAGCATCACGTCGCCCTTCAGCTTCTGAAACAAGTGCACGGTGTTTGCTTCCAATAGCGCGTTGATTTACACCAAGTGATATCGCCTGTTGGTGTTCATGTAAACGCGTATAACGCTCTCCCACAACTTCGGCGGGTACTTGATTGGGCATTACGCCGGCAGGTGTTCCGGGGCGAATTGAATATTTATATGTGTAGGCAGCGGCGAATTGCGCCTGAGTTGCTAGATCCATGGTTGCTTGAAAATCTTCTTCAGTTTCACCTGGAAAGCCAACGATTATGTCGGTGGTGATCATGGCATATGGCATTGCTTGTCGAACTCGATCTAATATTCCAAGGTAACGGCTGCTGCGATATGAGCGACGCATCTCTTGCAGAATTCGATCTGATCCCGACTGCAACGGCATATGTAGGTGCGGCATCACATTCTTTGTATTAGCCATTACTTCAATGACATCGTCAGTAAAGTCACGTGGGTGAGGTGACATAAAACGGACTCGTTCAAGTCCTTCAATTTCGCCGCATTCGCGAAGTAAGTTTGCGAATGCTCCACGATCTGCGAAATCAACGCCATACGCATTTACATTTTGACCAAGCAGAGTTATCTCAATAACGCCTTGGGCAACTAACGCCCGAATCTCCTTCAAGATATCTACCGCTGGTCGATCTTTTTCAATCCCCCGCAGAGTTGGGACTATGCAAAAAGTACAGGTGTTATTGCAGCCAACCGAGATCGAAACCCAGGATGTAAAAGCTGATAGGCGTCGTGCAGGAAGGGTGGATGGGAAGTGCTCTAAAGCTTCCAGTATTTCTATTTGCGACTCTTCTTCAATCCTGGCTCGTTCAAGTAAGACAGGTAGAGAGCCCACATTGTGAGTTCCAAAAACCACATCCACATATGGAGCCTTCTTCAAAATTATCGATTGATCTTTCTGTGCTAAACAGCCACCAACGGCGATCTGCATATTGGGATTGGCCTTTTTAATAGGCGCTAGGAAACTTAAATTTCCATATAACTTATTATCGGCATTCTCACGCACCGCACAGGTATTAAAGACAACAATGTCAGCTTGCTCACCTGGAGTAACCGGTAGATAGCCTGCTTCATCCAAAAGCCCGGAAATACGTTCAGAATCGTGCACGTTCATCTGACAGCCATAAGTTTCGACTGTATATGTACGTGTCATAGAGCTAAGACTATCGGTGGATTAGAGGGCTAGCACCTTTGCGCTAAGGCTGGCTCTATCTACTACCAAGATGTGATGGTTTGGCAAATTTATCCAACCTGCCTGATCCCAACCACTGGATGCGACTAGAACTTGGCCTTGCTCTGGTTTATAGAAGAGATCGTAATAACCGTCGAGGCCCCATGTTGGTTTGCGGGATGGATCATGTTCGCAGATAGTAATAAAATATTTATCATTCATTAGCATCGCGTTAATACTTGAAAAATCAAAGTTAGAACGAATTTTATTCACTGCGCTTTTAACGCCATCGACTAGCCCTAAAAGTTCAATCTGCGTCAACAAAAAATAGAAATACCGCTCGCTATCTGATTGGCCCAATATAAATGGTTTAAACCCAGGATCAATTTCCGGATCAAGTGCATTTGGTGGATTTATTGCACCGTTATGAATAAAGGTGAAACCATTGTGAGTAAATGGATGAGTGTTATTTTCGCTGACCGGAATTCCGGCAGTTGCCCAGCGCAGGTGCAGTAGGGCACCGTCGCTATTTGTCTCTTCTAAAGTTTTTGTAAAGTATGAACTCGACTCTGCTAATTCCGGGGCTCGAGATACGTGGGCTGCGGCCGTTCTTTCATCGAGGGTTGCTATACCCCAGCCATCACAATGAACGGAAGATAGATGGATAAATTCATTTAAATTCTCACCAACGGCCTGCGCAAAAGACTCGGGCTGGGAGGACACGAACCCTAAAAGTCGGCACATTTTCGGACAAACCTCTTCCGCTTAGAGGACACTTGAAGTAGAAAGGTTACCTCGGTGCCCCTCACCGATCCAGCACCAACGACTGCAGATCACGGAGTTCTGCTGTTAAAGCGGCTATAGGAGGAATGCAATTGGTTAATACACACGATGCAGACGCGGCGAAGTTAGCCGAACTAGGTTACAAGCAAGAGTTTGATCGAAAGTGGAGCGGTTTTCATAACTTCGCTATCTCATTCTCAATCATTTCGATTCTCTCAGGATGTTTTACTACATTTGCGCAAGCATGGAATAACGGCGGCCCTGTCGCAATTTCAGTAGGTTGGCCAATTATCGCCAGCTTAATCATGATCATCGGCTTGGTTATGGCAGAACTTCTCTCTGCAATGCCTACTGCCGGTGGAATTTACTACTGGGCGCTAAACCTAGGTAAGCCTGTACACGGTTGGGTAACCGGTTGGCTAAACCTCATGGGTTTAATCGCTGTAACCGCAGGTGTTGATTATGGATTCGCTAACTTCTTTGTTTACACAGCAAATCTGTTCAATAATTCAATAGATCCAGGGAATTTGAAGCTTGTCTTCGCAGTCTTTGCCGCAACTCTATTGATTCACATCGCAATGAATATCTATGGCGCAAAGATCATCCATCGCTTGCAGGGCATAAATGTCTGGTGGCACGTTGGTGGAGTTGCAGCTGTAATTTTGATCCTGGTATTGGTTCCTGCCAAGCACCAATCAACTTCTTGGGTATTTACACACCAAATCAATAACAGTGGATTTGGTAACTACTGGTTCTATGTACTTCCAGTTGGTTTCTTGCTTACTCAGTACACAATTACTGGCTTCGATGCTTCAGCTCACGTCTCTGAAGAGACCGGGCAAGCAACTAAAGCTGCTGCTCAAGGGCTATGGAAGTCAATTGCCTACTCTGCAGTTGCAGGTTGGTTAATGCTTCTGGCCTTCCTTTATGCAGCAACTGATGAGGCTGGAATCACCGCAGCTGGCGGAGCTTCACAGGCAATCTTCGTAACAGCTCTATCAATGGGCTGGGCAAAGATAATTTTGATAATTACTTGTGTCGGACAATTCTTCTGCGGCATGTCCTGCGTAACTGCAGGATCTCGTATGTTGTTCGCCTTCTCGCGTGACCGCGCAGTTCCAGGTCACAAGAATTGGATCAAGTTAGATAAGAACCACAACCCATCCAATGCGGCTTTCGCACTTGGTGCAGCAGCTCTTGTGATCGCACTTCCTGCTATCTGGTCTGCAGTTGCCTTCTTTGCTGTTACATCGATGGCAGTTATCGGTCTCTTTGGTTCCTTCGCAATTCCAATCTGGCTACGTTGGCGTAAAGGTGATGCCTTTAAGCAAGGTGAATGGAACCTGGGAAAGAAATGGAAGTGGATGGCACCGGTTGCAGTTCTGGAAATCGTTGTTGTCTCGATTTATTTCTGTCTTCCAACCACTCCAGCAGGCATCTGGTGGTCAGCAGACTTCAAGCTCTTATCCGCTAACTACACACCAATTGCCTTCTTGGTGGTCCTCGGTGGCGCCATGATCTGGTGGTGGGTATCTGCTCATAAGCACTTCAAGGGAATTGTTCGCAACGTTAATTAATTCCTAATTCACATATAATTAGCCCGCCTAGCAGTTGTTAGGCGGGCTAATTATTTTTAAGGAGCGCTAAATGTCTGATCGCGTAAGAGATCGAATCGCCATAGTTACCGGCGCCGGATCTGGCATCGGTGAAGCAAGCGCAATCCGTTTAGCTGAAGAAGGTGCCAAAGTTATCTGCGCCGATATCAATCTCGAGTCAGCAACCAAAACTGCTCAACAAATAATGGCATCCGGGTTGGTTGCAGAAGGTTATGCGATAGATATCGCAGATAGCCAAGCGTGCACCTCACTTGTTGATCATGCTGTTAAGAAATACGGTTCGATCGATATTTTAGTAAATAATGCAGGAGTTAACCTTCCTGGAGTTTTCCATGAAGTTACTAATGAAACTATTGATCGAACTCTAAATGTGAATATAAAAGGTGCGATGTACTTAACTCGAGCGGCCTTGCCACATATGTTAAAAAGCTCGCGCGGTTCGATTGTAAATATGTCTAGCGTTAACGGCTTAGTCTCTGAACCTTACTTAAGCGTTTACTCAGCTTCTAAAGGTGCGATCGTTATGTTTACTCGAGGCATCGCTTTGGATTACGCCAAGACCGGTATCCGGTGCAATGCGATATGCCCTGGCTGGGTCGATACTCCGATTAATCATGCGCATGCCAAGATGCTGGGCGGTCTTGATCATGTTTATAAGACGATCGATTCATTCCAGCCAATTGGGCGCCCTGGTACGAGCCGAGAGATTGCAAATGTGGTGCTTTTTCTGGCCTCAGATGAGAGTTCATTTATGACCGGTTCCATCGTTTCAGCCGATGGTGGCATGACTGCACAGTAACTGAGATAGTACGGATATGAGCTCGCTAACCCTTGAGAAGTTAAAGGCGCTTGTTGCCGCCGGAACCATCGACACAGTTGTAGTCGCGATGACCGATATGCAAGGTCGTTTAACTGGCAAGCGAATCCACGGCCAGTACTTTCTAGATGAGGTCGTAAAGCACGGCACCGAAGGTTGTAACTATCTCCTTGCTGTAGATGTCGATATGAATACCGTCGCTGGTTACGAAATGTCCTCATGGGAGCGCGGCTATAGCGATTTTGCGCTAATTCCAGATCTAAATACCTTGCGCCTAATCCCTTGGCAGCCAGGTGCGGTATTGGTTCTAGCAGATGTGGCATGGCTTGATCACACAGATGTCGTTGCATCCCCTCGCCAAGTTTTGCGCAAGCAAATCGCCAAACTTGAAAAAGCTGGCATGGTGCCAATGTGCGGCACCGAACTTGAATTCGTTGTCTTTAAAGATACTTATGAAGAGGCTTGGAATAAGGGCTATAAAAACCTAATCCCAGTAAATCAATACAACGTTGATTATTCGATCCTTGGTGGATCGCGCATCGAACCATTGCTACGCGATATCCGTTTAGGAATGTCTGCGGCTGGAATGACCGTGGAATCTGTAAAAGGTGAATGTAACTTCGGCCAGCACGAAATCGCCTTCATGTATTCAGATGCGCTATCTAATTGCGATAACCATGTCATTTATAAGAATGGTGCGAAGGAGATAGCTTCCCAACAGGGATATGCCCTTACCTTTATGGCTAAGCCAAATGAAAAAGAGGGAAACTCATCCCACATCCACCTATCTTTCCGAGGACTTAAAGGCGAGCTAGTTATGACTGATGAGGCCGATAAAGAACACGGTATGAGCGAGATTGGCCGTCAATTTATTGCAGGTCAAATCGCACATCTTCGCGAACTATCTCTTCTATTTGCTCCAAATATCAACTCTTATAAGCGCTACGTGCCAGGATCTTTTGCGCCGACTGCAATTCGCTGGGGACGCGATAACCGCACATGTGCCCTGCGCCTAGTTGGTCGCGGTGCTGGGCTACGTTTAGAAAATCGTGTTCCGGGTGGAGATGTAAATCCATACCTAGCAGTTGCTGGCATCATCGCCGCAGGCCTTGATGGCGTTACGAAGAAACTTAAATTAGAGCCCGCCTTTACCGGAAATGCCTATGAATCAGATTCACCACGTGTACCTGCTTCCATGTCAGAGGCGCTCGATCTTTGGGAAAATAGCGCCTGGATCAAAGAGACTTTCGGTGCTGAAGTTCAAGCCCATTATGCAAATATGGCACGTGTAGAAATTGCCGCTTATGGAAAAGCTGTAACTGATTGGGAACTCTTCCGTAACTTCGAACGCTTCTAAGAAAGGCTTAAATTGTCTACAACTTTTGATGTCATCAACCCTGCCACTGAGACCCTTGTTGTATCGCTGCAAGAAGCAGATATCGCCCAAACTGATGCGGTAATTGCTAAGGCTGCTAAAGCCTTTGAACGCTGGAAGAAGGTCTCCCCCGGTGACCGCGCTAACTTGCTCCGTCGGTTCTCAGCGCTGGTCACATCACATCGTGAAGAACTTGCCCAACTTGAGATAACTAACTCTGGCCACACTCGCGGCAACGCGTTATGGGAGGCCGATAACGTTGCAAATGTTTTAAATTACTACGCAGGTGCCCCAGAGCGTTTATTTGGAAAGCAGATTCCAGTTGCCGGTGGCGTAGATATAACCTTTAAGGAGCCGATCGGTGTAGTCGGCATTATCGTTCCTTGGAACTTTCCAATGCCGATTGCAAGTTGGGGATTCGCTGCCGCCCTTGCCGCCGGTAACACTGTTGTATTAAAACCTGCCGAGTTAACTCCGATGACTGCGGTAAGGCTTGCGCAGCTTGCACTCGATGCCGGAATTCCCGAAGGTGTCTTAAATGTAATAGTGGGCAAGGGAAGCGTCGTTGGCGCCCGCTTTGTCACTAACCCAACAGTTCGTAAGATTTCATTCACTGGCTCAACCCCAGTTGGTAAATCGATCATGGCCGGGTGTGCTGATCAAGTTAAGCGCGTGACGCTAGAACTCGGTGGCAAGAGCGCAAATGTGATTTTTGCTGACTCTGATATCGATCGTGCAGCTGCTGCTGCCCCTGGCGCAGTCTTTGATAACTCTGGACAAGATTGTTGTGCGCGTTCGCGCATCTTGGTGCAAAAGAGCGCCTTTGATCGCTTCATGGAAGGCTTTGAAAAGAGCGTTAAGGCTTATCGCGTCGAAGATCCAAACCTTGATTCTTCTCAAATGGGTCCACTAATTTCCAAGAAGCAGTTAGAGACTGTTCAATCTTTTCTAAATGATAAAGATGACACAGTTGCCTTTACGGGAAGTGCACCAACTGGCCCTGGATATTGGATGCCGCCAACCGTTTTAATGCCAAAGAGTGTCAAATCGCGCACATGGCAAGAAGAGATCTTTGGACCAGTTGTCTCAGTCGTAACCTTTGAAGATGAAGCCGAAGCTATCTCACTAGCTAACGCATCTGATTACGGGCTATCTGGCTCGATTTGGACCAATGATTTGGGTCGTGCGATGCGTGTATCTCGTGCAATTGAGAGCGGAAACCTCTCAGTTAATTCGCATTCATCAGTTCGCTTCTGGACACCATTTGGTGGCTTTAAGCAATCTGGTTTAGGTCGCGCTCTTGGCCCTGACGCACTAGATGCTTACACTGAAACGAAGAACGTATTCTTCGCAACTGAATAATTTAAGCGCTTCGGCTCTCTAAATTAAGGGCGGCAGTAAAGGCTTCAACTACTTCCACCTTAGTCCAAGGACGTGGCGATTGGGTGATGAAATAATCCTCTAGCGCGTTATCAGAAAGCAGATCAATATCATCTGCGGTTACACCGATACTAGAAAGTACTGGGAAATTTAGATCCGCCAAGATCTTACGAACAGCGTTTACTGCACGTGATCCATTGCGGGTCTCATCAGGTGCTGCACCAAGTGCATCTGCAACTCGCTCCATCTTTTCTGGAACAACTTTCGCCTCACGTGTAAGCGTCTCAACAAGAACTAATCCAATAGTTAAGCCATGCGGCACATGCTTTAAGCCGCCAATTGCCTGGCCAAGTGAGTGCTCGGCTGTGCAATCTGAGATATTCATAGTTAAGCCAGCCATCATGCTTCCAGCAGACATCGCAGCACGCGCTTCTTTATCTTCGCCGTTCTTGTAAGCGGCAACTAGTGCCCCAGACATCATGCGTACTGCTTCATATCCAATCGCATCACCGATAGGCGTTGAGCATTTGGCAATAATTCCAGCAATTGCTTGCGCAAGCGCATCAATTCCGGTGTTTGCGGTCATAGTTGGCGGCATGCTGTAGGTAAGAACTGGATCAACAAGTGCTACTTGCGCACGTAGATTTCCATTGGCTATTCCGGCTTTAATTCCAGATTGGTTATCAGAAATTACTGAACCGCCAGATACTTCAGAGCCAGTTCCTGCTGATGTTGGAATGGCGATGAGCGAGGCAACTGGCGCTGGATAGTTTGGCGTTTGGGCCTGAAATTCGCGGAAGGTGCAATTTAGCTCAGCACATAAACGCGCTGCCTTTGCGGTATCGATAACAGATCCACCACCCAGAGCGACCACAACTTCTGAGCTAGAACTCTTAAAGGCAGCAGTTGCATCATCAACCATCTCAATTGTTGGCTCCCCTGCCGGCTTTTCAAATACTGTTACCGTCAAATGTGAGATCGAAGTTAAGCGATCAATCAGCGCCTTAGCAGCCGGATTAAATTTCTCAATCCCAACATCGACCATTAAAAAGACTTTGCTCGCACCTAGTTCATCGATTACTACTGGCAATGAGTTAGAGATACCTTCGCCAAAACGAACCTTCACAGGTAAGTGGTTATTAAAGGCGCCAAAGGTATTCATTAGATCTCCTAAAAAAATATAGTTAAACGTTAAAAGTTTTTATCTCTGAAGTTGCTATTCTAGAGAGGAATCGATCGACCAGATCGTAGCCTCGCTTATTGGTTTCAGGCTCAATCGCCTTCGTCTGGGCGCGCAATTCATCAACGATGACACCTTCTGACTCAACTTCGACGCATCCGCCTTCCATGGCCAGCCATAGATCTAGAACATGTGCGTCGATTTCTGGATGAAATTGCAGACCTAAAGTGCGCCCAAAAGTGAAGGCTTGTGATGCTATCTCAGTCCGTGCAATTTCTACCGCACCAGGAGGCAACTGCCAGCGATCCCAGTGATATTGAAACCACGGACCAGTTTCGATTAAAGAAGTGTCATCGCTCTTGATCTCATACCAACCAAGTTCGACTTTCGGCGCACGAGCAACCGATCCACCTAAAACGCGGGCCATTAATTGGCCACCGAAACAAATACCGAGAATAGGAATACCAGCGTTATGAGCTTCTAAAACTTTCGCTCTTTCAGGCGTTAACCAATTACCGATTCGCTCATCTTCCCAAACTCCCCATGGCGCACCTAAAACAACCAACACATCAAATTGCAATAAATCTGGCCAAACAACAGTGACATTAGGAGTTAAATAATTAGCTTCATCAACGATTAGAAAACGAGTTATCTCAAAACCAAGTTCAGCAAATCTTTGTGAAATTGGCCCTGCCTCTGATGCATGGTCATGTTCAATAAATAGCGCGCGTTTAGACATGGGAGAACTCTACTAAGGGCTACTTTTGGATGCGAATTGGTTGTTGGCCGCGTGCGATCAGGCGATCGAAGTAAACTTCGCGCTTATCGTTGAAAATGGCTGCTTCCTTACCTGACTTATTCATGAATGCAGCGATCTCATCTCGCGCGACCAAACCATCGCCACTTAGGTCATTACGCTCAAAGACATTCCAAGCACGTAAGACCGGAGAGACAACTTCATCGAGGTGTTGTTGCAGATCATAAATTCCAGCAAGAGCAATCTGTACAGCCTTGCGACTAAAGCCAGGCATATTGGCTCCTGGCATATCAAAGTTAGTTACAACATCTGCGATAGCTCGCATTGCAGCATTCGGTTCCATATCTAGGGCTGCAGATAAGGTGTTGCGGTAAAAGAGCATATGAAGATTCTCATCTAAGGCAACGCGTTGCATCATGCCTTCGGCGATCGGATCATCTGAAATTTTGCCAGTATTTCGATGTGAAATACGTGTTGCTAACTCTTGAAATGAAACGTATGCAATGGTGTGCAACATATCGTTTTCATATGGCGTCTGATAACCAAGTGACATATGTGCCATACGTAAATCTTCGAGTACGTAAGGATCCACGCCACGTGTTGCCATCAAATAATCACGAATAACGATGGCATGTCGCGCTTCTTCAGCGGTCCAGCGTTCAATCCAATTACCCCAAGCGCCATCACGACCCATCGAAATTGCAATTTCGGTGTGATAGCTCGGCAAATTATCTTCGGTAAGCAAATTAAGAATTAGTGAATCTTGCGCAACTGGGGTTAAACGTGAATCTTTTGCTTCCCACGCATCCCCATTTAGCGGGCCGGCATAATCTCGTCCTTCAGACCATGGGACATACTCGTGTGGGTACCAATTCTTTTGAACAGATAAGTGGCGTTCAAGTTCAACTGCAACGACGGGTTCTAAATCACGAATTAATCTGGCTTGGATTTTTGCCGCGTCAGTACTCATAGGTGAACGCTACGGGAAATTGGTGGTTACTGACGAGTCAAAGGGCGTTTTTGGCGCGTTCCTCCGCCTGTAAACCACGCCACTTTGCGATTTCTGCGTGATTTCCGCTTAATAATATTTCAGGTACGGATATTCCGCGCCATTCTTGTGGTTTTGTGAAATTGGGATATTCGAGATATCCATCGGAATTATGTGACTCTTCTGTAAGCGATTCAGGGTTGCCAAGAACACCTGGAATTAAACGAGTGATCGCTTCAATCATTACCAGGGATGCCACTTCTCCCCCACCCAGTACATAATCACCAATTGAAACTTCGTGGACCCGAACGCCAGCTTTTACATAATCTGCGCCTAAATAGTGTTGCCTGACCCGATCATCAATTCCTTCATAACGTCCACACGCAAATACCAAGTGGTTACTTTTTGAGAATTCTTCGGCCATTTTTTGATTAAAGCGACTTCCTGCTGGAGTCAAAATTATTAAATCAACATCTGAAATTAGTAGTGGGTCAAGAGCTTGGCCCCAGATCTCTGGAAGCATCACCATTCCTGCGCCACCACCGTAAGGAGTGTCATCTACCGTGTTGTGGTTATCGTTTGCAAAAGATCGCAAGTCGTGGATTTGTAATTCAACAAGGCCCTTATCTTGAGCCTTTCCTAGCAGTGAGAGTTGTGCTGGAGCAAAGTACTCAGGAAAGATCGTGATCGCATCTATCTTCATTCACTCGCCTCGCTCTCGTAAAATTCAGGAGGGATTACAGTCATACGTTTTGCATTGATATCTACTACCGGCACGAGTTGGCGAACAAATGGAATTAGAACTTCTCCAGATTCAGTTGTAATGGATAGGACATCTTGCCCCGGAAGATTGAGAACTTCCGTAACTTCTCCCAGTAAGTCCCCATCGACTAGATAGGCCTGACAGCCAACGAGTTGAAGAACGTGATAATCATCTTCTGCAAAGCCGGGCTCATCTATATCTACTTCTGAAAATAGTAGAACGTCGCGAAATTTCTCCACGGCGTTACGATCATTAATACCTTCAAATCCAAGTAGCAAAATTCCATTGTGCACGCGTGCAGAAACCACGGTTAATTTTCCGTGGCCATCTGTTTCAATTTGTGCGCCAATAGCAAAACGTTCCTCTGCCAAATCAGTGCGAACTTCGATAGTCGCTTCACCAAGAATTCCGTGAGCGCGACCGATGCGTCCTACATTAAGGCGCATGCCGAGTGCCTGTAACTTCTCTAGCGTTATCGAGACTCGTCGGTATCGATGAGATCAACGCGAACTGTGCGACCTGCAATCGCGCTTACGACAGTGCGTAGCGCCTTTGCAGTGCGACCGTTACGGCCAATTACCTTGCCGATATCTTCAGGATTGACACGAACTTCTAGAGTTGTGCCGCGACGGTGAGTCTTCTCCTTGACGATGACATCTTCAGGATTATCAACGATTCCTTTAACGAGGTGCTCTAGAGCTTCGTCCATCATTGTTATTCGGCAGCCGCTTCTGTTGTAGCTTCAGCAACTGGTGCTTCAACCACATCTTCTGTAGTCGCAACTTCCGCTGGAACCTCTGCCACCACATCGGTCGCAGCTGGTTCGGCGACAACAACTTCTTCAACAACCGGTGCAGGGTTAGCCTTTGCAGCTAACTTCTCTTGCGCCTTCTTCTTCATTGTTGTTGCGCCTTCTTTTGGTTCATCCATTGCTTGCTTAACAGCCGCTTCGTAAGCGATGCTCTTAGCTGGCTTTGGTGTTGCAAACTTAAGTGTTCCTTCAGTTCCAGGAAGGCCCTTGAACTTCTGCCAATCGCCAGTGACCTTAAAGATCGCCTCTACAGCGGCAGTTGGTTGTGCTCCGACGCCGAGCCAGTACTGAGCGCGCGCAGAGTTAACTTCCATGATTGATGGTTCTTGTCCTGGAACGTAACGGCCAATTTCTTCGATTGAAAGTACGTTACGTGCTTTACGTGAATCTGTTACGACGATGCGGAAAAATGGTGTGCGGATCTTTCCCATGCGCATTAAGCGAATTTTTGTAGACAAAGAAGTAGTGCTCCTAAAAAGTGTGTCGTATCAAAAGCTTGTGCAGCGGGGTGCGCACTTGCTTGATCCAACTTTGGATATGGATGTTGTGGGGGTAGAGGGCCCCGCAACAGGAGGCTAATCTTGCCATTAAGGCGTGTAGATACGAAATTGAGCGCTTATCCGCGTTCTTCTGCAGCCCGTTTGGCAGGATTTCCAGATTTCGACTTCTTCTTAGGCGGTAGTTGCGACTTTTGCGGCGCCATCTGGCCAGCTCCCATTCCGGCCGGCATTCCCATACTTTGCGCCATCGCCGGTGGCATGCCACCACCCTTGCGCATCTGGCGCATCATCTTCTGCGCTGCTGAAAATTTATCTACTAGCGAATTTACATCTTGAACTTTACGACCCGCACCGAGAGCGATACGTGCGCGCCTTGAACCATTTAAAACTTTGGGATCTTGTCGCTCAAGTGGAGTCATTGATTGCACGATCGATTTAGTTCGCACAATCTCAGATTCATCAAAGTTCTCAATCTGCTTCTTCATCGCGCCGGCTCCTGGCAACATTCCCAGCAATTTCGACATCGAACCCATCTTGGACATAGCTTCTAGCTGTGCTAAGAAATCTTCCAGGGTGAAGTCATCTCCACGCGCAAACTTCTCTTCCATCTTTGCTGATGAATCCGTGTCGAGAGCCTTCTTCGCCTGTTCAGCCAGCGTTGCGACATCTCCCATTCCGAGAATGCGTGAAGCCATGCGTTCTGGATAGAAGATATCGAAATCGGTTAACTTCTCACCATTGGAAGAGAACATGATCGGTTGCCCGGTTAACTTTGCGATAGATAGCGCGGCGCCACCACGGGCATCGCCATCTAACTTAGTTAAGACCACGCCATCGAATCCAACGCCATCTTGGAAGGCTTTCGCAGTCCGTACCGCATCTTGACCGATCATCGCATCAACTACAAATAAAATTTCATCAGGTTTTACTGCGTTGCGAATATCAATCGCCTGCTGCATTAACTCCTGATCTACACCCAAACGACCTGCAGTATCGACAATTACCATGTTATAAAGTTTTGATTTTGCAAAGACCAACGCTTGCTCTGCCACCTTTACAGGGTCACCAACTCCATTACCTGGTTCTGGTGCAAAGACGGGCACGCCTACGCTCTCACCGACCACCTGCAATTGTGTAACCGCGTTGGGGCGTTGCAAATCTGATGCGACTAATAACGGAGTATTACCTTGATCTAAGTAAAACTTAGCTAATTTTCCCGCAAGGGTCGTCTTACCTGCGCCTTGCAAACCTGCCAACATAATTACTGTTGGAGGGTTCTTTGCCATTCGAATTCGGCGCGCAGCTCCCCCAAGAATTTCGATTAATTCGGCGTTAACGATCTCAAAAATTGCCTGCGCTTGATTGCTTCCGGATTGCAGATTGGGAAGCGCCGCAAGTGACTTCTCGCGGATTATTTCAATAAAGGAATCAACTACCGAAAGCGCAACATCTGATTCAAGTAGCGCAGACCTGATTTCGGTACATGTGCTTTCAATATCTGAAGTACTTAATTTGCCACGAGAGCGAAGCGCGGAAAATGCGCCAGTTAATCTGGTCGATAGTGAATCAAACATAGAACTGCATCTTACGCCAGAGCCGCCGCTAATTTATCGGCCACTTCTTGCGCACGTGGTTGAGAAAGCCCGCCACCACCTATCTCCGTCACATATAAAGTATCAATCGCTTCGGCCCCAAGGGTTGTGACAATTGCAGATTTAATATCTATCTGGCACCTGGTGATCGCCTCACCTATTCCGAAAAGTAGAGCTGGCCGATCGTGGCTACGTACTTCAATTATTGTGGCGTTAGTTGCAGAATCTAGAAATGTCTCCACGATTGGAGATGGCACAGGGATTGTTGGAAGGCTGGCGTAATCTGCGATGCGCTGTGCAATCCGAGCACTTAACTCGCTAGCATCCTTTAGCGCATCAGAAATCATCTGGTGAATCAAAGATCCATCAACCGTTGGTGCATATTGGTTCGGCGTTACAATCCACTTCATTACGGCGCTATTTTCAACAGTCTGAGTGCGCGCCGAACGCACATCAAATCGCGCTAAGTTGAGAACGCCTGCAACTATTGATAATAACCCTGGTCTATCAGGAGCAATTATTTCAATGGCATAGTCCGGTTCGCGATCTTCAATTAAAACCCGTAACTGCCCAGTACGTGCAAATTCCAATTGCTCATCGGTGAAAATTGGTTGCGCAGCGATCGTATTATCAGTGAGTGCGCTGGTTACCCGCGAGACAAGCTCACTCAATAAACTCTCTTTCCAACTGCTCCAAGCGGAGCTACCGGTAGCTTGGCCATCGGCGATGCTGAGTGCGTGTAAAAGTTCTAAAGTTTGTAGATCTGGAATTACCGCAATAACAGATGCGATTGTTGCTGGATCATCGAGATCTCGTCGAGTCGCGGTAGCGCTCAATAAGAGATGGTGCTTTACCAAGAGCTTTAAAGTTGCGATGTCAGCATCTGAAAAACCGATGCGTGCGGCAAGGGGGGCTATTAACTTTTCGCCACGCTCGCTGTGATCGTCCTGTGTACCTTTACCGATGTCATGGAATAAAGCAGCAAATAAAAGAAGGTCTGGTCGGTGAACTCGGCGAGTAAGCGCCGCTGCATAAACTGCGGTCTCAACCATATGTCGATCAACGGTATGGCGATGCAGCACATTTCTCTGCGGAAGCGAACGCACTGCGCGCCATTCCGGTAGCCATTGAAAAAGTATTTCCTCTTGATCCAAACCTTCCCAGATATGCACCATCGGTTGGCCCGCGCCAATTAAGGTAATTAAATTCTCGCGTGCTGAACGCGGCCAAGGATTTGGAAGGTGTCCGATGCCATCACGATAAGCGCCCATCAATCGCTGCAAGGTGGCGGGTGAAACTGGAAGCCCAGCTTGTGCTGCGATCGCAGCAGTGCGAATACCAATCACCGGATCAGATGAGAAATCGAAACCTTCGGTAATGGAAACCTCTTGATGAGCGATTGATATTCCAGGTGATACTTGGGTAGTACGTGGTTTCTTAAGGAAGCGTCCTAAGCCATCTTTACCGCGGTGCTCGAAGCGATGCCAAGTAGATTCGAGTAAATAATCTACTGATCGAGCAGCTTGAGCAATTGCGCTCATCAATTCATCTGCATCTCGGTATTTCAAAATTTCAGCAACTTTATCTTGCTCCTGAAAGAGTAAGCGATCTTTATCGCGGCCTGTGACGAGATGTAAGGCTTCGCGCGCATTCATTAAGATTGATTCAGCGCTACTTACATGCTCAAGCGAAACGGTAACCGCGCCACTTAGCGAGATCGCTCGTAAGGTAGTTATATCGCGCAGCCCACCGCGCGCTTCCTTTAAATCTGGCTCGAGAAGGTAAGCCAATTCTCCAGCTCTTTCATGACGTTCCTGTAGAGATTTACGAAGTTGCGGCAATCTCTCGCGCGACCTGCCGCGCCAATCATCTATCGCATCATGCTGGACTGACGCTGTTAGATCTGAATCTCCACATATTAAACGAATATCTAAGAGGCCAAGGGCAACCTTTAAATCATCGCTGGCGGCATCGCGAGTTTCTGCGCGCGTTCTCACTGCATGATCGACTTTAAATGATTTATCCCAAAGCGGATAGAGAATTTTATTTACCAGCTCGCTTAGAGTCTTTTCATCAACTCTGCCATTATGCAGAAAGAGAATATCTAAATCTGATCCGGGAGATAACTCACCGCGGCCATAACCACCGACCGCGGCGAGTGCTACCCCTGATACTCCGGTAAAGAGTGAGTTTAAAAGACGATCGCTCTCGTTAGATCGCTCTCGCCGCTCACGTGTACCCATGCAACTATCTTACTTGCCCGGTTAGATCGCTTCCGTTCCACGTTCGCCAGTACGGACGCGGACGATTGAATCAACTGGTGTTGTCCAAACCTTGCCGTCGCCAATTGAACCGGTAGATGCCGCTTTAACAATTACATCAACGATCGCAGCTGCATCTTTATCGTCGACTAGTACCTCAAGGCGGACCTTCGGTACTAAATCGACGGTGTATTCCGCACCACGGTAAACCTCAGTATGGCCGCGTTGACGTCCGAAGCCACTTGCTTCCGAAACCGTCATACCGGTTACACCTGCCGCTTGTAGCGCATCTTTTACTTCATCTAACTTAAATGGTTTCAAGATAGCTGTAATTAACTTCATAGCAATGAACCTCCACGTGATGAGCTAGTCATTTCATAAGCAGTTTCAGCATGTTCACTGAGGTCGATACCTTCAACTTCAGCATCTTTCTTGATGCGGAATCCAATTGTCTTCTCGATGATAAATCCGATAATCAAAGTTGCTACAAATGAATATGCCAGAACTAGTCCGACTCCAAGTGCTTGCTTCACTAATAGCGCAGTTCCGCCACCATAGAAGATGCCATCAACTCCTAGGCTGTTAACAATGCTTGTACCGAAGAGACCGATTGATAGCGAGCCCCAAATTCCACCGACAAGGTGAACTGCAACCCCATCGAGTGAGTCATCGAAACCAAGTGCATATTTAATCCCGACTGCAAGAGAGCAGAGAATTCCTGCAACTAAGCCGATAACTACTGCGGCCCATGGAGCAACAAATGCGCAAGCTGGCGTAATTGCCACCAAGCCAGCAACTGCGCCCGATGCAGCACCGAGAGAAGTTGCGTGTCCGTTGCGAACCTTTTCAACCAATAACCAACCAAGAAGTGCACCAGCAGTTGCAACTTGTGTATTCATAAAGGCGAGTCCTGCTGTTCCATTTGCAGCCAGAGCAGATCCGGCGTTGAAGCCGAACCAACCAAACCAGAGCAGACCTGCACCGAGCATTACAAGAGGTAATGAGTGCGGACGCATCGCTTCTTTACGCCAGCCAACTCGCTTTCCAAGAACTAGTGCAAGTGCCAGACCTGCAGCTCCTGCGTTAATGTGCACAGCAGTTCCACCAGCGAAATCTTCGAGTCCCTTACCGGCAAGGAAGCCAGTTCCAGTAACTGTGTCGCCAACTTTATTACCGAATGCGAATACCCAGTGTGCAACCGGGAAGTAAACAATGGTTGACCAAATTGCTACGAACACTGCCCACGCAGTGAACTTAGTACGATCGGCGATCGCACCTGAAATCAGCGCAGGAGTAATGATTGCAAACATCAATTGAAATGCTGCAAAAACCAGAACTGGAATCGGATAAATCCCACCATTATTTGTTAAATCATTAACCATTCCACCTAAGCCAGAGAATGAAATATTTCCGTACCAAGGTGAATCTGCTTTATAACCAAATGCGAGTTCGAAACCATAAATTACCCACAGAACGCTGACGATTCCGATTGTTATCATCGACATCATCATCATATTTAGAACGCTCTTGGCGCGAACCATTCCTCCATAGAAAAATGCCAAACCTGGCGTCATTAAAAGGACCAGAGCAGTACTTGCCAATACCCAAGCGGTATCGCCTGAATTTAAAACTATCTCTCCCATTGCTGTCTTCTTTCGCCTAAAAGTTGTGAGCCCTCGCCTTTGAGATGGGGTAAAGATGCCCAGCGCGAGTTACATAGGTTCGTTTTCAAGGTTAAGACGGGGTCACAAAAGCGCCCCTTGTGTTACAACTTTGTTACGGCGGCTCTGAAGTCAATCGTTGATAAGGCCGGATAAATATTCGCTTGGGTTAAATACGGCAAAATCCCGTTCGCCTTCACCAGATCCAATAAATTTAATTGGAATATCAAGTGAGCTTTCGATCGCTAGGGCAACCCCGCCGCGGGCGCTGCCATCTAATTTGGTAACAATCAACCCTGTCACATCAACCGCTTCGGCAAAGATCTTTGCCTGAGCAATTCCATTTTGCCCAGTGGTGGCATCTATAACTAATAGAACTTCAATTATTGGTAACGTCTTTTCAACTACTCGCCCTACCTTGCCAAGTTCGGCCATCAAATCGCTCTTATTATGAAGTCGACCGGCGGTATCGATTATTAAAAATTTAACTTGTGACTCTTTTGCGGCAACCGCCGCATCAAAGGCCACGGCCGCAGGTTCTGCGCCATCTTTACCCGAAATTACAGGAACACCGATTCGCGCTCCCCAGGTTTGTAATTGATCAACTGCTGCGGCGCGAAAAGTATCAGCTGCCGCCAGCATTACAGACGAACCTGATGATTTTAATAAACTCGCCAATTTCGCAACTGAAGTTGTCTTTCCAGTTCCGTTAACTCCGACGACGAGAATCACGCCGACTGGACTTACATCAGATAAGGCACGTGGCTTAGTTGATAGATGCGAGTTAAGAATTTGTGTGAGTGAAGAAAGCGCATCATCTCCTTTTAAACCTTGTGCGCTCTTTAAAATTTCGGCGGTTAACTTTGGCCCTAAATCTGCGGCAAGCAGCTCTTCTTCAAGCACTTTCCAATCAAGCAGGTCCGCAGTCGATTGACCCATTAACTTGGCGACGAATTTGCTAAAAATTCCCATGCGAAACCCGAAAAGTTAAGCAGATTCAGAATCGCGCAAGCGCTGTGAAATAACTTCTGTTACACCATCGCCACGCATAGTCACGCCGTAGAGCGCATCTGCAATCTCCATAGTGCGTTTCTGGTGCGTAATAATGATCAACTGTGAACTTTCACGGAGCTCTTCCAGAATCACCAGTAATCGACCAAGGTTTACATCATCCAAGGCCGCTTCAACTTCATCGAGCACGTAGAACGGGCTTGGCCGCGCTTTAAATATCGCAACCAACATCGCTACAGCGGTCAGAGATTTTTGTCCACCAGAGAGGAGCGATAGACGTTTGATTCGCGTTCCAGGTGGACGGGCCTCAACATCAACGCCGGTATTTAACAAATCATCTGGGTTAGTCAAGATAAGCCGACCATCGCCACCCGGGAAGAGGCGCGCGAAGATATCTTCAAAGTGCTTTGCCGTTTCTTCATAGGCTTCCATAAAGATGCTCTGCACTCGATCATCAACTTCTTTGATGATATCTAACAGATCTTTCTTGGTACGTTTTAAATCTTCTAACTGCTCAGCCAGGAACTTCAAGCGCTCTTCCAGAGCGTTGTACTCCTCTAGCGCCAGTGGATTGATCTTTCCAAGAAGGGTCAGGGATCGTTCAGTCGCGGCTAATCGCTTCTCTTGTTGATCGCGGCGATATGGAATCAATTCGGTGGCAACAATCTCGCCCTCATCAGTCTCGATAAATGTCGGAACATCATTTTGTGGGCCATATTCATTAACTAAAGTTGTGGTATCTACGCCTAACTCTTCTACACACTTAGTTTCGAGCGCTTCGATGCGCATGCGCTGTTCCGCTCTTGCAATCTCATCTTTATGTACCGAAGATGTGAGTTGTTCCAGCTCGGTTGCGAGTTCGCGACTACGGGCGCGCACTGTGAGGGTTTCACCTTCCCGGTCTGAACGAGATGCTTCTAATCTGGCGCGCTCGGTCGCCGCTTTAGCGATTGAACGTTCAATATGAATTAGCGCTTCATAAGCTGCTTCTGCAATCGCAGATGAAATCAAAGCTCCACGTGCTCGTGCGCCGCGGCGCGATACAGCGCGGGCAGATGCTTCGCGTTCGGCTTTCGCTGAATCCTCAAGCGCTTTCGCGCGAGCCGAAATGGAATCGACTCGCTCTTCACTTGTACGAACAGCGAGACGGGCTTCAACTTCGGCGGTGCGTGCCAGTGAGACTTGATTACGTAAATTTTCAGCGGTGCTGTGATCAGGTTCTGAAGTTGTACCCCGTTGATGCAATTGCGCAGAAGCGATCGAAAGTTCATTCTCATCGCGCCCCTTGGCAGCCGTGGCCTCAGCAATCGCGAGATTTAAACGCTCAACTTCAGCGCTGGCAGATTTCATATTCTGACCAGAGACCGCCAACTGTTCAGTGAGTGCAGCTATTCGGGCGTCAGATTCATTTAATTTTGAGAGCGCAATATCGAAGGCGCCTTGCTTAGAATCAACTTCGCTCTGCGCGGTAACTATCTCAAATTTCAGGCGATCGCAGTTATGGGTGAGCACGTCTAACTTCTTAGTTAAATCCTGCACCAGAGCATTGATCTCAATTAAAGATGTTGATGATGCAGATCCACCACGGGCGCGCTTAGAAGTAATCACATCTCCGTCGCGCGTTACGACAGTTAGGCCCGGATTGGAGCGCAAGATACTTTCAGCCTCGCGAGCGGTATTAACCACAACGGTGGAAGCAAGGAGCGAAGATAATAAATCGCCAATTTCTGAGGAGCGAACATAATTTGTAAGCGGTGTGAGTCCAGCCGGAATATTTCCTGAGTTATGTGATCCCGGTTCATAGACCAAAACATCTGCCTGGCCCAAATTTTCACTGCGCAGCGTAGTTAGTGCGCTCACCGCTGAATTTAAATCTCGTACAACGATCGCATCAGAGAGGGTTCCGAGCGCTGCCGCAGTGGCAGCCTCCCAACCACTCTCGATATTAATCAGTGAGGCAACGCTCCCTAGAAGCGAGAGCCCACGAGAATCACGAATTAAAGCCGCGCCCCCATCGCGCGATTGCGAAGTTAACTGCATCGCTTCCAACTTTGACTCGGTGGCGTTGCGTTCACGATCGGCGGCACGCTCAGAATCAATTAAATTAGAGAGGCTAACTTTTGCGCTATCTAGCCCTTGCTTTGCGACTTCAAATTGCGAATCTAAGCCAAGTTCACCGGCATCTGCTCCTGCAATATCCATCTCGTAAGTTGAATATTCACGTTGTGCACTTTCGGCGCGGGATTGTGCTTCATCGCGCGCTTTAACCAAGCGAGCGATTTCTTCAGCGATCGCATCTAATCGCGCCGCTAGCGATTTAATGTGGCCTTCTTGGCGCGCGGTGCCTTCACGTTGATCTGCGATGGCGCGCATCGCCGCAGCGATCGTATCTTCTTCCGCTTTCAATAAAGCTTCCGCATTCGCCAACTCTTGAGTAGTCGAAGCGAGAGAATTTCTAGAGCTTTCCACCCCAGCGCGAAGTTGTGATTCCTCTAAACGTAGCGCAGCCGCTTCTTGATCAAGAGCCTCTGGGTCGCGTCCAGCGTTACGCGCTTCTTCCGCTTCTTCCGCTAAGAATCGAGAGCGCTCTTGTGCCAGAGATTGCGTGCCGCGGAATTTTTCGCGAAGTGCACTTAAGGAGTAAAAATTCTCTTGCGCTGCAATCAACAACGGGCTTTCAAATGCGGCTTGAGCATCGAGCGCCTCTTCACGTAAACGCACTTTCTCATTTTCGGCTTCAACAATTGAGCGGCGTTCGCGTAAAGCGGTTTCATCGGCTACTTCAGCGTCTAAAGTTTTAGAGAGAGAGATGTAATCATCGGCAAGCAAGCGCAATTTCGCATCACGGAGATCGGCTTGAATAGTCGCCGCCTTTTTTGCAACTTCAGCTTGCTTGCCGAGCGGACGAAGTTGGCGACGCAGTTCCACCGTTAAGTCTTGAACGCGCGCTAGATTTGCCTGCATTGAATCTAATTTACGGAGCGCTTTCTCTTTACGTTTACGGTGCTTTAAAACTCCAGCAGCTTCTTCAATAAATCCACGGCGCTCTTCAGGCGTAGCCATCAAAATTGCATCTAGTTGACCTTGGCCAACAATGACGTGCATTTCGCGCCCGATACCTGAATCGCTGAGCAACTCTTGAATATCTAATAAGCGCGATGCTTCGCCGTTAATTTGATATTCGCTCTGTCCATTACGGAAGAGGATGCGCGAAATAGTTACTTCTGTGTAATCAATTGGAAGTGCACCATCTGTATTATCAATTGTTAGCGAAACTTCAGCGCGACCTAGCGGCGCTCTTCCACTTGTGCCGGCGAAGATGACATCTTCCATCTTTCCGCCGCGCAATGACTTCGCACCTTGTTCACCCATAACCCAGGTGAGCGCATCAACGACATTTGATTTACCCGAGCCGTTAGGTCCAACCACGCAGGTGATACCTGGTTCCAGGCGGAGCGTGGTCGCCGAAGCAAAGGACTTGAAGCCCTTTAACGTCATGCTCTTTAAATACACGGCGTAAACCTACCGTTTAGGTGGCGCCTTTATATACGCGACGCAAGTGAAGTACTACTTGAGGGTTGCGAGAATTTCATATGCCGAGCGAGCAGCAGATTGTTCGGCTTCGCGTTTGCTCTTTCCAATACCGTCTGCGATTGCCTCGCCAGAAACCATTGCTACTGCGGTAAAACTCTTATCGTGATCCGGTCCAGTTTCGGTAACTTGATATTCCAAAGTTCCTTTACCAAGGGATGAAACCAATTCTTGTAGCGCGGTCTTTCCATCAAGCCCTGCGCCCTTTGCCATTGCGTTTTCTAAGGTCTCATTTATTAATGAGCGAACTACTTCTGTCGTGCTTGCAAATCCGAGTTCTAGATAGATAGCGCCAATCAGCGCTTCTAGGGCATCTGCAAGAAGTGAATTCTTATCACGACCACCGGTTACCTCTTCACCTTTTCCAAGGCGAATGTATTTACCTAGATCTAAGGTGCGCGCAATATCTGCGAGCGCGCGCATATTTACGATTCCAGAACGAAGTGGTGATAAACGAGATTCATCTAGATCTGGGTAACGTAAATAAAGTTCTTCTGTAACAATTAAACCTAATACCGAATCGCCTAAAAATTCCAGACGTTCATTGGTCTCTTTGGCCCCACTTTCATAAGCGAAAGAGCGGTGGGTAAAAGCTAACTCAAGCAATTCAGGAGAAATTGAAATCCCGAGTTGCGAAGTTAAAGGTGAGTACAGATCAGACCTCAAGTACCTGACGGCGGTTATATGTTCCGCACGTTGGACAAGCTGTATGGGTCAACTTTGGCTGTTGGCACTGTGGGCATGCGGCAAGTGATGCTGCAGTTGTCTTCCACATGCTGCGGCGTGAGCGCGTCTTTGAACGCGACATCTTTCGCTTTGGTACTGGCACGGTAATCGTCCTTAATCTCAACTTACCTCGGGCAGAGCGTGCTCAAGGCTTACTGGATGAAGTATCCCTTATTCATCCGAATTCTTAAAATCCAAGCCTGCCAGCCCAGCCCAGCGAGCGTCGACCACCTCGTGGGCATGGCCTTCTGGCAATATCTCCCACTTCTCGCCGCAATCTGGACATAACCCAAGACAATTCTCTGAGCAGAGCGGATTTACCGGCAGATCCAGAACAACTGCATCGCGGATGGGAATCTCTAAATTCATCTCATTACCTTCAAGCCAGAGTTCATCAACTGCATCTAGATCAACTTCATCTGAGCTATCACTGCGGAGCGAGTGCTTCTTTCGCTTTCCGCCTTTTTCATTGGTGGGTTCGTAGCGATAGAGCTCTTGAATCTTGCGCTCAACGGTAATTTCAACTGGATCTAGGCAACGAATACATTCACCTTTAGCAACAGCAAATATATCTGCGCTTAATAGGACGCCTTCAGTTACTGATTCCAGGCGCATATCTACTTCAATGACATCTCCGGCTGGGATTGCAACCAATGGCACACCGAGTGGTTCAAGTATTTCAAGGTCTAGCTGATACTCCTTCATCTCCCCTGCTCGGCGAGGGAGTTCATGGGTATTAAATTGAAATACTAGGGATGCGCGGCTCATTATTGATCTTTACAGTGGCTTTGCTGAAATTACTTATCGTCGGCTAATTGCGAAAGTACATCTTTATCGTTTGCGCCATCTAAGCGATCGCGCCCACGAGCAACAGCGTCCATTGTCTTATTGAGAATTACTTCGAGCGTCGCTAGGCGACCGTCGATATAACTTTCTACTTCTGCGCGCTCATCTGCGGCTTGTGCGCGAGCATCATCAAGAATTCGTTGCGCTTCATCTCTCGCAGCTTGCACGATAGCTGTTTGTTCAATCATTCGGGCGACTTCTTCACGCGCTGATGCGATCATCTGCTCCGAACTAGAACGACCTTCATCCATTAAAGAATCGCGCTTAGCCAAAATATCTTCAGCGCGGAAAAGATCTTGCGGCAGAGATTCACGGGCGCCATCTAATATCTCCAACATCTCACTGCGGTGCACGACGCAGGAGGCGGAAAGTGGAACGCCACGTGCTTCTTCGACGAGAGTGATTGCGGTATTTAGCTTTTCAATTGAGTCCATTTTACTTCCCTGCTACTCGCGCTTTGAGCGCATCATTGACGATGCTTGGAACCATTGATGAGACATCGCCACCGAAGTGAGCGAGCTCCTTAACAATTGATGACGAAAGAAATGAATGAGCAGGGGCCGTAGCCATAAACATAGTTTCTACTCCGGAACCTTGCAAATTTACCTGCGCCATTTGCAACTCGTAATCAAAGTCAGTAACCGCGCGCAATCCTTTTACGATCGCTTGAATTGAATTTGCCTTGCAGTAATCGACCAGTAACCCGTGCCAAGAATCGACTTTGACGTTCTTGAAATGAGCGGTGGTTTGGCGAATCATTTCCATACGTTCTTCAACCGTGAAGAGTGATGCCTTTGTTCGATTGGCTAGAACCGCAACTACAACTTCATCGAATTGCTCGCTAGCGCGTTCGATGATATCGATGTGCCCAAAAGTGATCGGATCGAATGATCCAGGGCATACCGCGCGCTTCATAGGCTAAACGCTAGCAACGATTCGAATCCTTATCCATTCTCAGGCTCATTTTCCGCTGGAGCGCCGTAGAAAATGGTCGCTTGGCCATAATTCTTTTCGCGGATTGCAACATAACCGTGTGGCCAAGAAATTTCCTTGACTCGCGAATTTCTCTCAATCGCAATGAGCGCCTGCGAATCTAGGAATTGCCCATCTTGAAGTTGAATTAACGTTTCAATCACATCTAAATCTTCAGCCTCATAAGGTGGATCAATATAAACAAAGTGGTACTTCGCAACCGGTGGATCTTGTAAGAATCTATGAACGCTCATTCCGAATAAATGAAATGTCCCCGCGCACTGTGCTGATTTAATTCCATCATAATTTGCCGCAATGCTCTTTTGCGCTTGCTCATCTTTCTCAACCGCGTGAACTATTGCCGCACCCCTAGAAAGTGATTCCAGCGCGATCGCTCCGGTTCCGGCATAAAGATCAAGGATATTTAAATCCTCGAGACCGCCAAATTCAGAAGTTAAAGTTGAAAACAAAGCTTCGCGGGCGCGATCAGATGTGGGTCGAGTAGCGGATGCAACAGAAGGGATATTTCTACCTTTAGCGCTACCGGCGATTATGCGCATTGAATTATCCCTTATCTATAAATTCTGCTGCAGCATCAGCCTGCAGTTTCTTTAACTCTTCTTTAAGCAAAGGATACCTAGTTAATTCTGGGTCTTCTGCCAACAGATCAGATGCAATCTGGCGGGCACTTTCAATCAAAGATTCATCGCGCAAGACTCGCAGCAAACGTAAATGCGAACGAGAACCTGATTGAGTTGCACCAAGTACGTCGCCTTCTCGGCGCTGCTCAAGATCAATTCGTGAAAGTTCAAAACCATCTTGGGTTTTGCTAACCGCGTCTAATCTCTCGCGCGCTGAACTTTCTGTTGGCGCAGAAGTAACTAAGAGACAGAGCCCTGGAGATGTACCGCGTCCCACACGGCCGCGTAATTGATGTAGCTGAGATATGCCAAAACGGTCAGCATCCATAATCACCATCACGGTGGCATTTGGTACATCCACGCCAACTTCGATAACTGTGGTTGAGATCAAGACATCGATTTCCCCTGCAGCAAAAGCCTGCATAGTCGCGCTCTTTACTTCACTGCTTTGTCTACCGTGTAGCGGAGCAATTCGTAGCCCTTTTAGCGGACCTGATTGCAGTTTCGGTCCTAACTCTTCAACCGATGCGATATCGGGTGAACTCTCTCCGTATAAGAAATCCAGATCAGCATCTTCAGATGTACCGGCAGAAATTCGTGGAGCGACGATGTAGGCCTGATTTCCTTGCGCTACTTCTTCTCTAATTCGCTCCCAAGTGCGATCTAAAAATGTTGGTTTCTCTAAAGTTGGAACGAGATGAGTTGTTATTGGCTGGCGACCTAAAGGTAGTTCGCGCAGTGTTGATACATCCAAATCTCCAAAGACTGTCATAGCCACAGTTCGCGGAATTGGAGTCGCAGTCATAACCAAGAGATGCGGAGGATTAACTGCTTTGGTCTTTAGAGCATCGCGTTGTTCGACTCCGAAGCGATGTTGTTCATCGACAACGATGAGTCCTAAATCGGCAAAGGCAACTGCTTCACTCAGTAACGCATGCGTGCCAATTACGATTCCGGCTTGACCAGATACAGCTAGCGCCAGCGCATCTTTACGCGCTGCCGCACTTTGCGAGCCAGTTAATAAAGTTACTTGCGTTGCGTTCTCTACTCCACCCAACATTCCACCTTGTGCCAGGGGTCCTAATAATTTCTCAATAGTTCTCAGGTGCTGCGCCGCTAGTACTTCAGTCGGTGCCAGTAGCGCCGCTTGTCCCCCGCTATCAATAACTGCCAACATCGCACGTAGCGCAACTACCGTTTTACCTGAACCTACTTCACCTTGTAGCAAGCGATGCATTGGATAAGGCGCAGCTAAATCTTCTTCGATTTCTCTGCTTACTTGAACCTGTCCGGCAGTTAACTGCCAAGGTAGCGCAGCATCAAATGCGCTGAGAATTCCTGAACTCTTCGCCTTTCTAGAAGTTGCCTTAAGTGCACGCAATTGCGCGCGCCGCTCTAAGAGAAGCAACTGCATTAAGAGCGCTTCATCAAAGGTGATTCGCTCGCGCGATTTTTCAGCGCTATCTAGATCAACCGGATTATGAATCTGCGCTATCGCTTGTTGCAGAGTTGGGTATCCACGCTCAGTCAGGATTCTTTCAGGGATGAAATCTGTAATTTCATCCAGTCCACCAATTACCAAATTAATACATTGCGCGATCTTCCAAGATGGCAACTTCGCACTTGCTGGATACATCGGTAAATACTTTCCTGCAAATTCAGAGACTGCAGCATCCACATCATTTCCGTCAGGAATCATTTCGTAATCAGGATGAGCTAATTGACGCTTGCCATTAAATACTCCGACTTTGCCAGCGAAGAGTCCTTGCCTGCCGACTCGTAACTCTTTCTCGCGCCAGGCTTGGTTAAAGAAGGTGAGAGACATTTTTGCGCTGCCATCGGTAACTATCACCTCAAGGATGCTGCCTTTGCGAGCATGTAGTTTGCGCGACGTTGAACTAAATATTTCAGCAAGGACGGTGACTTCATCGCCCTCTTTTAATTCAGCGATATCACTTAACTCCCCGCGCACTAAATATCTTCGTGGATAGTGATGAATTAAATCCGAGAGGGTTTTGTAGCCGAAGACGGAATCTAAGACCTTAGCTGTGCGGTCGCCAACGACATTTACCAATTTAGAGTCGAGGCTGGCCATGAGACCCATTCTCGCGTGAATTGGACCGAATTAGCGTGAGGGTGGCGTTGTCGCTACTATTGGCCTCTACAAACGCGCCGGGCCGCAAATGGGGTTCTGGCTAAATAGATTTGAATTTAAAAGGAGTACTGCTGTGGCATCAACATGCGATATCTGTGGCAAAGGGCCCAGCTTCGGAAATAAAGTTTCCCACTCACAGGTAAAGACCCGTCGTCGCTGGAATCCAAATATTCAGCGCATAAAGACATTGGTTAGCGGAAGCACTAAGCGCCAAAATGTCTGCACATCTTGCCTTAAGGCTGGCAAAGTCGTTCGCTAATTAATTAGCGGAAGTGGCTCCACACTCGGTCTTTTTCGAAAGCTGGGGCTCCTGATATACCTGAACCTTTTAAAACTTTGCCTATCCGCACACCTGGAAGATCTACGCCTGTAGCGAGTAATACGTGGTCTTCTCCCCCGCCAAATATCCATTGCCAAATATCTACTTTTAATTCGGCTGCCACAGTTTTCAATTGGGAAAACTCTTCAGAGTTGGCAAATAGTTCCACTTCGAAGTGAAGTTGTACCTGCGAAGCGGCAGCGATCTGCGCCGCTTGTTCAATTATTGAATCGCTAACGTCGCACATCGCAGATGCTTTGGATGAATTGAAACTGTAATCGATTTTTGGTGATTTAAATTCACGTAAAGCAATCTCCTGCTCTTCACCGGCTGGTGACTTCTGTTCCTGCAAAATCGCTAAACCTGCGGCCGACCAACCAGTTAGCGAAGATATGAAGATTCCATCTCCGACCTGTGCTCCACTCCGAGTTATCGCTCTGGTGCAATGACCAACAGCGGTCATTGAAATAATTACTTTCTCGCTCCTAGATATATCTCCACCGATGACGTGCAGGCCGGCAAGATCGGCTTCAAATTTAATCCCGCGTGCAAGATCTTCGATCCAGCTCATTTCTTCTTGACCAGTTATACCGACTGCAACTAGTAAGTAATCTGGCAGCGCACCCATCGCCAAAATATCAGCGGCATTTGCCGCAGTAACTTTGCGACCAATCTCAAATCCAGTCGACCAATCAGTACGAAAGTGCACACCTTCGACCGCCATATCCGTGGTCATCACTTGGCGTTTTTCACCCGCAACTACCGCGGCATCGTCACCGATTCCAACTTCAATCCTTGGATCAGAACTCGCAAAAATCTCGCGCAGCCGTGCGATTACCTGCGCTTCCGTGAGCGCTCCCGAACGATCTGCCATAGCGCCAAGACTAGAACATCAATGCAAGTAGGAGTACCTTTATGCTCATCTTCAACGGCGAAGCGTTCACGAGAAAGGTTTAACCACAATGTCAGTTCAAGCATTTATTTTGATTCAAACTGAAGTCGGTAAAGCTTCCAGTGTCGCAAAATCTGTCTCGGCGATCCCAGGAGTAACCCTCGCTGAAGGCGTAACTGGTCCATACGATGTGATCATGCGCGCTGAAGCGCCTTCAATGGAAGAGTTTGGTCGCACTATCTTGTCCAAGGTTCAGGCGGTGGCCGGTATTACACGCACCTTGACTTGCCCAGTTACTTACTAATTACCCTTTAATTTCCTAGTACTCCGTTATTGCGAGTTATCGCACATTGCAATAAGTGCGTGATCACCTCGGTATAGGCGATGCCTGTGGCAGCCCACATCTTTGGGAAGACCGATGTAGCGGTAAATCCCGGCATAGTGTTTAACTCATTAATTATTACTTCATTATTTGGCGTCAAGAAAAAGTCCACGCGTGCTAGCCCTGAACAGCCAAGTGAGATAAAGGCATCCACTGCCTTAGCGCGGATTTCATCACTGATTTTCTGGTCTATTGGCGCCGGAAGTTCAATAGTTGTGGCGCCATCTAAGTACTTTGCTTCGAAATCGTAGAACTCGTATTTTGCATCAATCTTGATTTGACCAACCAGGGAAGCTTTAGCGACTCCATCAATTTCTAAAACAGCACATTCTATTTCTGCTCCACGTATTTCTTCTTCGATTAAAGCTTTTGTATCGAATTTGAAGGCTTCAGATAGTGCACCTGCGAGTGCTGCTGCTGATTTAACTTTGGTAGTTCCGCGAGATGATCCCCCGCGTGCTGGCTTTACAAAGACTGGATATCCGAGTTGATCGGCCCTCTTTTGTATATCAGCTGATTCTGCTTGCCACTGTTTTTGGCCAACAACAAACCCTGACGCTACCTTGATTCCGTGCGATGCAAAGATCGGCTTCGCAAAAGATTTATCCATCGCAACGGCAGATGCTAAAACTCCAGAACCGACATATGGAATATCTGCAATTTCTAATAACCCTTGAATCGTGCCATCTTCTCCGTAAGGACCGTGCAGTAATGGAAATGCGATATCGATATTTAAATTCTTTCCTGCTGCGCTAAATCCATCGACGCTCAGCGCAACTGGTGTTCCATCCTCTGGAATAGTTGGCAGCACTCCATCGGCAAGTACAAGGGAGTAATTTTCGGGCAGAAGAAACCACTTTCCGCTCTTGCTGATTCCGATCAATATCGGTTGATATTTGCTGCGATCTAGCGCTGAAAGTACTCCTGCCGCTGAGATGCAAGAAATTTCGTGTTCGCTGGAGCGTCCTCCGCAGATGATTGCTACGCGCTGCGTCATCGAATGAAGTTCTCTGCTTTGGTGGTGATCTCCATTAAGCGTTGTAGCGCTTCAGCCGGAGTTAGCGATCCATTTACGATATCCGCCACTGATTCAATAACTGGAACTTCGATTCCAACGCGATGGGCAATCTCAACTATCGCACCTGATGAGGCTACGCCTTCAACTGTCTTTGCCCATTTTCCGAGCGCCGCTTCCATGGAACCAGTGCTGCCCAATAATTCGCCAAAGGTTCTGTTGCGTGAGAGCGGTGAGCCACACGTCGCAACAAGATCACCCATTCCCGCCAATCCTGCAGCGCTAAGTGGGTCTGCGCCGTGCGCAGCGCATAAGCGAGCAACTTCATTTAATCCACGAGTAATTAGCATCGCTTGGGTATTTTCTCCGAACCCCATACCTATTGAGATTCCAACGGCGAGTGCAATCACATTTTTAATTGCACCTGCCAACTCGCAACCAAGTAAATCTACAGATGTGTAAACACGGTAATAAGGTGTACGAAATAGCGCACGTACTTCTTCGGATGTCGCTTGATCGGTAGCGGCAGCGACAGCTCCCGCAGGCTGGCGAAGTATCAACTCATCTGCCAAGTTTGGTCCAGTAATGATTGCCACGCGGTGCTTGCCAATTACTTCTTCCAGCACTTCAGTCATACGAAGCTGGGTACTAATTTCAATACCCTTTAAGGTGCTGACAATTAGGCAATCGTCCGAAAAGTGAGGCTTCCAAGACTGCAACGTAGAACGCAATTGCTGTGAAGGAATCGCCAAAACATAATTTTTGCTGAAAGCAAAGGTCTCCGCTAAATCCGTTGTTGCTCGGATTTCACTTGGAAGAACATTCTGGCCAATGTATTTCGAGTTGGTGTGCTTAGTGTTGATTTCATCTACAACGTCGGCATCGCGGCCCCAAAGCATGACCTCATTTCCGGCATCGCAAAGCACTTGCGCAAGGGTTGATCCCCACGCGCCCGCTCCGAATACCGATACTTTGCTCATCGCTTCTTGTCCCTTGCTCGTTAACGCTTCTTCTTGAAGTTACCGGTGCGCGGCAAGTCAGAAGTATGTGGGTCAAAGATTACTTCAGGGCGCTTCTCACCACGAATTTCCTCAAGCAATGCGGTGATTTCTCGCATAACTTTGGCCGTGGCTTCGATCAAGGCTTGCGGATCATCGCCTTTGCCATGCCAGGGTGAAAGATCGACCGGTTTGCCAGCAACAATGGTTATCCGAGTGCGTGGGAAAATTCTTATCTTCTTGGAGTATGTCGGCATCAATACTTGCGAACCCCACTGCGCTACTGGAATTACCGGAGTATTTGTCGTCAGCGCAAGACGTGCCAGTCCAGTCTTCGCAACCATCGGCCAATGGTCTAAATCTCGAGAGAGTGTTCCTTCGGGATATACGCCAAGTAAATGTCCCGCCTCAAGAAGTCGTTTTGCGTGGTCTACCGCTTTGCCCGCATTAGGAGTTTCGCGTTCAACAGGTACTTGTCCGGCCGCCAACAGAATGCGACCAATAATTGGTACGCGGAATACTCCGATTTTTCCGAGAAAACGAGGCGCGCGACCATTCTTATAGAGAAAGTGTGCGAAATTCAAGACATCAAAATACGAGAGATGATTGTTGGCAACAATTACACGACCGGTCTTGGGAATGTTTTCCGCACCGATCCAGGTGTGCTTTGTTATTGCATTGATAATTGGAATCAAAACTCTTGCACATATCTTGAAGGTTAGATTTGTACCAAGCGGATGTCCCGTAGGTGGCGCATAAGAAACACGCATCTGGGCCATAACACAATGCTAGTGGGCAAAGAAAAACTGGGGCCAGCAAACGCTGACCCCAGTTTTAGAACTTTCTAAAGAAGTTCTAAGAAGTAATTTACTTACGCTTCTTAGCGGCCTTCTTGACAGTCTTCTTAGCTGCTGGCTTCTTCTTAGCAACCTTCTTGACAGTCTTCTTAGCTGCTGGCTTCTTCTTAGCAGCCTTCTTTGGAGCAGCCTTCTTAGCTACTGGCTTTGCAACTGGCTTTGGTTCTGGCTTTGGAGCAGGACCTAGCTTGCGCTCACCTGAGATGACATCCTTCAAACCCTTTGCAGGCAAGAAACGAGCCTTCTTTGAAGC
>Ga0214919_10001106_pt1 | contig 45262 bp, 55 predicted proteins | sample LL1503_MetaG_FD_177994 | JGI IMG/M metagenome (GOLD analysis project Ga0214919, IMG submission 177994) | Freshwater microbial communities from Lake Lanier, Atlanta, Georgia, United States - LL-1503 | ecosystem: Environmental > Aquatic > Freshwater > Lake | place: USA: Georgia | collected... | reverse complement strand
CTATATCCCAAATAAAAACTGAAAATAATTCTTGTATTGGACAAGAGGATATTATATATCACGACGTAATAACACCAAATGATGAACCAATCATGATGGATAATCAATGTTATAAGAAAAGGGATTTATTAAACTGGGTAAGAAATCGTGGTACAGTACCTCATAATAGAAGACCAACAAATGAAAATGAAGTCAACGAATTAAATTATAGAGGAGGAAAACAAACACGCAAAACTAAGAAAACGAAAAAAACTAAAACGAAAAAAACTAAAACGAAAAAAACTAAAACGCGCAAAACTAAAAGACGTTAAATTCTATTATCAAAATACATTTTGTATTTGTCATCCCTAGAAAACGAAAAATGAAATTACGCATTTATAGGAGGAATAAAAGTTCCTCATCCGCCTCTGTAACGCATATTTCGTGTCTTATTTTTTCTGCTTTTTCGGATTCTTTTTTTCCGGGTAGTCTTAAAGACTGACGCAAAAAGAGAGAACATTATATAATAGATATATAATTAAGCTATAGAAGGCGCTAATTGTATCTCATTATTAGAAATAGAGATAGATGGCTTAGTTGGTTCATTTGTAGGAATTATTTCTGTTGGTTCAATCATTTTCTCAATATCGTTTTCTGTATTTAATTCTCTGATATCCATCTTTTTATTCGTATTTCTCTTAATGTTTTGAATTTGAAGTGCGTACATCGCAATATAAGGAGATATGGCCAAATTATTCATGTATGTTCTATATCGGAAACAGGAAATACTCGTATTTTTGTCAAACTGTATAGAATACCACCAATAAGCAGGAATAAAGAGTGTTTTTCCCGGAGTGAGGGTAAATTCTAAACATTTGATTTTATCGAAATCTGCGCTGTATTGTGTTTGAACATTCCATGGATTGATAGGAGAACGGAATTCAAAATTTTCATAATCATAAATAGGATATAAATAACGACTACTTGGTGGCGGGGTCATTTTAATTTGCGCCTTTCCCTGAGTTAACAAAAAATAATTACGATAATTGATTTCATATCGTAAAGGCGTGCTTGCACCTTGACTTCCCATTAATAAATCATAATTACAATTGGACACCATGTATGGCCGTAAAATAGCGTCATTATAAGACATGTTTTTAATAATTCCGGTTTCTTGTAAAAATTCACCGTTGTTTTCAGATATGTAAGATGCATTTTTATCTTCTTGAAATAATTTAACTGCCGCATGGAATGGTAATGGCATATACAAATCGTCTTGGTCTGTAGTATTTCTTATTTTTATTTCAAAGGCATGATAATTTTGAGAAATATAATCTTGATTCGTAGTTTCCATAATAGATTCATTCTCAAAATCAAACAGTACCGGCTGTCGTACGTCACATGTTTCTTCTAGTTTATTTTTAGATTCTTGCTCTATCATTTCATACATCTCTAAATCTTCACTCGTTTTTAAATGAAATTGAATGTGTAAATAAATGAACAAGACCAAACAAAAAATAAATAATCCAAATATTATTTTCATTTGTAATCTTACATAAAAATAATAATAATTTTTTGTTATCCAGAACGAACGTTCATCCTTCACCTATCCATCTGTATTCATGTTAATCGCTTATTTTAGGAGCTATATAAAAAACAATCGAGCTTTTATCTCCTAAATCATACAAGATTTTCATCGGAAATTCTTTGTGTATAGAAAAATTTATTATCGGTGATAATTTGCTGTTTAAACACATTTTATGAATATAATTTAAACTATAACTAACATCTATTTGCTCGCCTTCTGTAATACTATACTCTTTTAAATCGTCAATAGGCAACTCCACTTCCATCTCTCCACTTATTCCGGTCGCAGCTAATTTCACAGAATCTTCAGAGCATTTGATATGAATATCACTTCCAAACAATAACATTTGAGACACAATTTCAGTAATTTGTTTCGTTGATAATGAAAATTCTACATCATAATCCGTGTCGGGAATACCCAATATTTCATAATCTACTTCTGCTAAAGGCAACTTAAAGTGTTTATTAAATCCACTTTCATTACTTACCGGCATATGAATGTATAATTGGTCTTCATCGTTATATTCTAATTCAATATAACTATCATTATTTGTAATACTTATAATCGTATAAAACGATTGACTATTAAAAGAAATAAATGATTTGGTTTCGGCTTCATAAGAATCAAACCACGTATTCATAAACTTCACCTCAAATAAACATATATGCGATACATCCATGCCTTGAATAAACATATGGTCTTTTTCAAATAATATGCATAATAAACTACAACAATTTTTTAGATTTTGAAATAAAGCCACAAATAATTCTTTTTTTGCTTTGTATTGAATAGATAATTTCATTTTGGAATACATATAAAATGAAATTGTGTTTAAATGGATTAAATACTAATTGTTTGAAAAAAATACAATTTGCGAGATCAGTAGTGTATAAAGAGGTCTAAAAGGAAACGTTAAACTTCTTTGACTTTTTACCATACGTCTTTTCTTGTGGTTCTGTATCCACATATGTTTCTGTTGTAATAGTTTCAGTCTTTTCTTCTGATTCTATAATCTCTACTGTTACATCATGTATTTCGTTTATAACTTCAGTTTCTGTCTTTTCTTCTGCTAATGGAGGATCCTCTTTCTGAATTTGACTTTCCAATAATTGCAACTTCTCAAGAAACTGGGTTTCGAATACCTTTATTTTATTTTCACTCTCTAAAACAAATTTTTCATATTTTAGAGTATTTAACATTAACAAATCTTTCATATCTCTTATATCTTGTTCCAACTTACTTACTTTCACACATGATTTTTCTAAGCCGTCTATTTTATTCAATACATCTTGGTCAATTTTCTGCGTTTTACTGTCTACATCTTTTTTTTCAATACTATCCAGTCTAGTCATAATATTATTTAACATCGTCTTATCTAAAGGTGGCATTTTTTCAACTGACTCATCATTAAAGAAATTGCTGTTTTCCTGTAAACTTTGTAGAAACTGTTCTGCCCTTCCTAAACGAATCGTAATTAGCCCGATGGCATCTGAAATAGATATTTTGTTTACTGGAACTAACTGTCGTGTATCTTGAGTTCCTGATTTTTGTGGCATAGAATATTGACCAGGGCCTCTAGTAGCAATAGATACTGGTTCACCAGCACGTTTTTGTCTAGCAGATGCGATAGACCTTGAACTCATGATATAAATTAATCAAATAATTTGTTTTTAAATTACTTACGCAAATCTTTTTGCTAAAAGTTTAGTTATTTATTACTAATTTTATTATATTAATTTCTTTTTATAAATCATATGGAAAGTTCATCAAATGATTCAAAAAAAAGTTTTTTTAAATATGTTTTTAATTTTGACGAAGATAGTAAATCTGAATTAATGAACATCATTCAGTTTGTCTTGATTGCTATTGTTCCAGTTATTTTGTTAATAAAAGTAATCAATAAATATCTTCCAGAAGTAGATGATAAAAAAGGAAGCATAGAAATTTTAGCAGAAATTATCACCGAAGTTATATCGCTTTTTATAGGGATTTTTTTCATTTTACGTATTGTTACTTTTTTTCCAACCTTTAGTGGTACTGAATATCCTAAAATTTATGTTATGACAATTATTTTATCTGTATTAATAGGAATGGTTAGTGTAGAATCCAATTTAACAGACAAAATAAATGTTATTATAGAAAGAATATACAATTTATGGGAAGGCAAATCTTCCGATAAGAAGAAAGTTTCAAATGTAAAAGTATCTCAGCCTATTTCTCAAAAAGGGATTACACAACCCGTACAAACTAGACAATATTCGGATGGCACATCTATACAATCACTCCCTACTCATGATAACGCCTCGCAATCAGCACCACAACAATTGCCTGATTACAACGCGATGTATCGTAATGATAATAACCCATTAGTAAATGCGGCAAGTCCTGTTTCTCAAGCAGAAGCTTTTGAACCGATGGCTGCAAGTGATGCATTAGGAGGTTGGGGCGGGTTCAGTTCTTGGTAATAAAAATTTATTACTGTATATTAGAAATAATGAAATATGTATGCGTCGGACAACCAAAAACAGCAACTAAAACGATGGCTAAAATATTCAAGTTATTAAATTTTAATGTTAATAATAATCCAGTATGTTTAAATAAAAATGAGGATTTTATATTAATTGATAACAATATTTCATATTATACAAATGATACTATATTAAAATGTCATAATAATATTAAAACATTTGATGCTTTTCATGATTATCCATATTCATTTAATTACGAATACATAAATGATAATTTTCCAGATTCAAAATTTATATTAACAATACGCGATAGGGATTCATGGTTTAATTCAATAATTAATTATCAGTATATAGAAAATGCTTCAAATAAAAATTTATTAAAAAAACTATATGGATATGAAATCATTTTATTAGAAAATAAAGAAAAAGTGATTTCAAAATATAATGAATATAATTTGAATATAATAAAATATTTTCAGCGCGAACCTCATAAATTATTAATACTAGATTTAACAAAAGGTCATGATAATATTAAAAATAAACTTAACACTTTTTTAAAAAAAAATATTGATTTTGAAATACCTTGTGAAAATAAACAAGTATATACTTACAAATGAGTATATAATCTAAAACCCTGCGTTTGAAATGTTAAGACGTGTAAAAAGTTTTTGAGTTTTTTGCACAACTGACCAATGTTTATGAAAATTAATTCCGTGATGATGGGACATATTACACCTGTAAAAGCCCAATAATTCTTTAACATCCATTATACCACAATTATATTTATGAAAAAATAAAGATTTTAATGTAATAATATTATTTTCGCAATCTTTAATAAATTCTAAATTATCAGCATGATGTTTGTATTCTAATAATTGATAAAATACCACCGGAGCTATGAAAAGGAAATAATTATATGGTATATACACTTCGCTATTTTTTTCTATTTCATAGTGTTTTTTTAATTTTTCTGTCATTTCTCTTATTGTGTCGTATGCTAATGTTGAGTTGGGTTTTGAAATCAAAGCAGATGTTTTTAGTTGATTATCACTTTGAGGTAAAATACTAATGACAAAATCAAATTGTTTATATCTATCATATAATATTTTAATACTATCGTCTTTTAAAAGTGTAGTATTCATATCAATCCATATTCCCCCCTCTTTGTATAAATATATAAATCGTATTATATCAGACTTTAAAGCAGCTATAGTTGCTAAATGAAATAATTCAATTAATTCACCAAATTCATTTTTATATTTATTTATATCTTCATCATTTAATATTTGTACATTAAAGTCATTATTTTTTTCCTTATAGTTTTTAACATTATCTAAAGCTTCTGTAGGAATTTCTAAACTATCCCAATAAAAAAAAATATTTTTTGGTATTTGCATTATACAAATATAAGATAAAATATTTATTCCAATAAAAAGTGTCTAAAATTAAAGATTAAACTATATTTTTTATATTTCATTTCATTAAAATTATATTATAGAAACAACCTCTATAATATAATATGGATGTAAACAAGTTATTAAAGGCTTTAGATGACGATTCCAACGAAAAAATGTTAAACTTTACCTCTACCAAATTAAAAGAAATGAATTTGCAAGTATTAAAAGAACTACATTTACCGAAACAAGAAACGATGGCGATTTTACAAAAATTAAAAGAATACAAATACGTGGATGAAATGGATGAGCTCAAATATGGCACTTACTTAAGATGGATTCCGATCGATACAGAAAAAATACATTTAACTCAAGGAGCTATCTTTTGCAATTTGAATATTAAAGATGATGGTGTATTTATTGTATGTAAAAATCATGGTTACACGAAGCGACACTTTCAAATTAAAATGGACGAGTGTCTCCTTTTTCAAAAACTAACCAATCAAGAGCTTGTCTTATTGAGTGCTTTGGACCATTTATCAAAATAATCAATTCATTTTTACTAATATTCGTGTATAAGATTCACTTTTTTGTTTATTTGTGCAGACAACAGAGACATTTCCAACGTAAACGAATAATTAAATTTCCCAAAATCCACTAAAGTTCCGTCGTGATATCGCAGTCGCACACTCAACTTTCTTATTCTCTCTGCAGGCGGATTAAAATACTTGTATGGAAAATTTGTTGTATAATTACTATTAAACCACTGACTTACCGGTGGTGATTCAATTGCAAATTTCATAAAAGACGCATCTACTACTCCATTCGTTTGATTAGTAACTATAGTAAACTTGCTAAAATTGTAAGGTGACGTTTCATCTATACAATTGTATCCGGCTAACTCCATATAAAAATAATTGTTAAACAATAAATTCGCTTTATTCGGTGCTTCAACAAAATAAACAGTCGAATCTGTTAATGGGTTTGGTTGAATCCAATATCCGTCATTTTCTGTTTCATAATAAAAACGTATATCATTTAAATTATCTACCGGATTAGAAGTTTCATCAAGCGAATTCAAGCCTAAATAAATAGGTAATCCATAATTTGAATCATCGGGTAAAGTATTTCCACCATATCGACAATCCGCTTTTAGTCGGTTTTTATTATCTAAAATTTGTGTTGAATTTGTTAAAATAAATCCGCTACTTTTATTTCCAAACCAAATGTTTTTTTTAACATCATTATAAGTAATGACAAATTCATTATAAAAATAATTTGGAATCAACGCTTCATATCCGTTCGTTTGAAAATATTCAATAATATACTTTGTAACCGCGTAATTAAATTTGTTAGTTAGTTCTGTTACCATTTGTGGGTAAGTATACGTTCCGCGTGTAATTTCTACAGTATAATTATTGTTTATATTACTAGATAATGCCTCATATACAGCAGATTGTAAAGGAATAGATTGTGATGGATTATATGGTTTGTTTATTTGAAATGTCATAGTAGTATTATTACGAAGACTAGAAAAAGTGTCATAATTAGCTGGAAAAGACCAATTAAAAATAGTTAAACTATGCACATTTAAGTAATCTTGCGGTAATTCAATTTCAAATGCACTTGAATTCGGATATTTAGTCGTATCTCTATCTTGAGAATGAATAGAGATGTATTTTCGGTACAAATAATAATTTTGCGAATTATAAATAATCGGATGATTTGTATTTACATTCATGTAAGTATTTTGCATATGGATAATATATACATACATTTAATATTGTTTATGTCTTTATTGAATATTTTGTAAATTTATAATAAAATAGATTAATATATGCCTGATATTGACTGGTTTTCAGCCGTATTTAAATCATTTTTAATTGCGAGTGTTATACTTTTTGCAGTTTCTTTCCTTGTAAGCGGCCATGCTACGATAGATGCTTTATTATCGGGATATTCCACACTAACAATAAGTATTTTAATGATATTGTTATTCATAATTCAAAATTATTATAATTTACCTCCTAACGCTCAATCATTTACCCTATTATTGACCAGCATAGGTCCATTTTTGTTAATGATATTTATTTTAATTATCTTATTATACTTAGTTATAAAATACAGAACTATTATTTCAGACGGTCATGTATCAAGTAGTTATAATACGTTTAGTTTTATTTCTTCTGTATTGCTTCTAGTTCAAACATACATTATATTTAACGGAATTAGCACAGATAGATTCAAACAAACACATAAATTATCTAAAATCACCGCTAGCATGGCTTATTTAGTAGGCGTGTTGAATTTTATCTCTTTAATTATTTTATTTACCGTTTTGAAATATTTTACAACAGACGGATAGTATATTAAGTAAAATAATTTTATTCAGATATTATAATGAATCAAAATTTTGAAAATCAGTATGATATGTGTAATTATGGAACATACCCTCAAGATACTTCAGGCAATCATTCAGATAGTTCAGGCAATCATTCAGATAGTTCAGATAGTTCAGGCAATTCAGGCAATCAAGGCCACAAAAGTTCAGGTTCAGGCCACAAAAGTTCAGGAAACAAAAGTTCAGGTAATCAACCAAATGTTGAGAAAAATGGGGTTGCTCTTTTCGATACTCTTAATTTACATGCCATTTTTTTACTTATTCTTATTATTTCTAGTAATTTTTTAACACCAATGTTTACATGCGATGTGCAAAATTTTTGCGATACAAATATATACATAAAAAATTTATTTGCTTTTTTATCGATGATTTTCTTTGTAGTTTTGGCAAGCCCAAATGTAGAAATCACTTTTAAAAGTATTATTTTAAACCCATTTTTATTGTATTTAGGATTTATGGTTATTACAAAAGTGAATAGTACCTTTTTTGTTATTATTACATTATACCTCTTTATTATCTATCTATTACATTTGAAGAAACGACAAATACAAACAGATGCCAATAAACCGGGAGGTAAAAAACCTTCGGCAAAAGATGTGTTAATGTACAATCATCTAGATATGTTCCTCAACATATCATTTATGCTTATTGTATTAATAGGTGTTTTAGTGCATATAGGAGAAGAAAAAATAAAATTAGGAGATAAATTCACACTTTTAAAATTTATTATGGCAGATACCGATTGTGCTAATAAAAATACTACAAAATTACAAATCAAAGATTATATAAAACGCGCTATAAGTTAAAGAATTCACTAATTTATAATATATTATACATATTAATATATATTATGGATGTTCCTTCAGATAGATATGGTCCGTTAAATCGATTTGCTGGTCCTAGAAATAATTATTATAATCCAGGTGGCATTTATAGTAATTATGATATAAACGGAAATTTAATTCCTGATGATGAAGAACCAACTGCACGTCAATCAAAGAGAATACAAGGTTTATCCGCTCCCAATATTTCATTAAACGAATGTTATGGTAAAACATGTCCAATCACTCAGAGTAAAATAACAGGTTATGGTATTAAACTAAGTGATGGTCATTGTTATAATGCAAATTCTATTAAAGAGTGGTACAATAATAACCCAAATGGAAAGACCATGTCGCCATTCAGAAAACCATACACAGATGAAGATATAGAAAAAATAACCAACTTGAATCAGTCAATAGGAGGTAGAAAAACCCGAAGAAAATCTAAAAGGGCGGGAAGAAATAAAAGAAAATCTAGAAGAAATAGAAAATCAATCTAATTCACAAATACTCATTCGCATATTTGTTAATAAATAATAGGAGTCACTATTATCATTTTCAATACGTTTCAAAAACATTTCAGTATCATTCACTTCTTCCAACATCATTCTGCTTTTATAACCTCTCTCTATAAATTTACAATATTCTAGCAAATGTTTATCTGTTTTTTTAAATTGAAAGAGAGAATAATTATTTATTTGACACCAGCTCAAAAATCTCTGATAATCGTTCATTATAATGCATTTAATCACATAATAAGATAGTACATTTGTTTTTTCTTTGTACAACGTTCTCAACATTTGACTTTCTCTCTTTTCCGAATACATGTCTTTATAAGTAAGTCCCATGAATTGCAACGTTTTCACCATCTGAATAAAACTATATTTTCTCTCTAAAGAACAGAACATCTCTACCCCTTGCATAAACATTTCTTCGTCCGGTTTTTTCAAAAACGAAAAACTACAGAAACACGCATTCATTATTTCTGCCCATACTTCCGCATAAGATTCATACAAATTTACATCAGAATCCACCGGAAATATCTCAAGTATTTTTGCTTTACATATTTCATCATTCATATCTGAAAAATCAAGTCCGAAATTATGAAACGTTTCATGAATAAATACTTTTAACCATTCTTCTTTTCGAAAAATAACAATCTCGGAATCTTTTGGACAAGTACTTGTAAAAGCGCTGTTTACATTTATCTCATCCAGTATAGAAATATTAGAAGGAATTTTCTTTTCTAAAGAAGTAAAATACAAATACACTACCAAACGATTACTACATGTTTTGGATGCATGTTTATTTAATATGTACAACCACATAAAAATCATATCCATATATTTATTATAAACAGCTATATTGGATTCAATATTCTTTTCTTCAATAAAATGAATCTTTATATTTCTCTCAAAGAGAGAAAATGTATATGTCAACTGTGAAACAATATTCTCATCAATATGTTTTCTTACTTGTTCTGGGAAACTTTTATAACTAAAATTATTAGGTTTAGGTATTTCGTATGCATTATTTATTTTAGTTTCCACATGATACACAAGAGATTTTTTAAGATACATATAAGATTCCATAATATCATGGTAAATAAGTTTTAGAATATTTTCTGTTTTGGTTGTTAATTTTGTGTTTTTATTGTGTTTTGTGTCTAATAAAAAAGAAATAAGTTTTGTGCTATTTTTACTTAATTTCATATATTATTTACTCATTTTATATTTTGTATGAAATGTATGAAAATATAAAAATATATACTATATAATATGAATCCAGTAGTCATTATAATTGTATTGCTAATCGTTTTATTTATTTTTTTTCTTTTGAATCATGTAACTTTTGTAAAAACGAATTCCTCGGGGGCAAATGATATTCCGTCTAATTTTGGGTATGTTCAAACACAATCTAATTGTTCACATGTTCCAGGTTGTTGTTCTTTAACAAAATTTGGTTGTTGTCCGGATGGTGTCAATTCACGCACAGATATTGAAGGAACCAATTGTCCTATTACTTACAATCCTGGATATTATCTAGGACAACCTGGTTCAGCGCCGAATCCTCCTCCACCACCTCCTCCACCTCCTCCTCCACCTCCACCAAATCCAAATATAGGATTACCGCCTCCTAATCCAACCCCGGGCCCTCCTCCTATTAATAACCCAACTACACCGAATCCAGTCGTACCACCTCCACCTACAGCAACACCCAGACCAGGTCCTCTTCCTAATGTTATAAAACCACTAAGACTATAATTATTTTATTTTAAAATATTAATTTGTATATTAATATTATAACATGTCTAATAATACTCGTTTATCTATACAGCGTTATTTATTTTCAAAATTAAACAACAATATTATAACAACGATTGAGAAAGATGCGTTTGGAAATACTTGGTTAATGGCAAAAAATATAAATTCGGATGATATTAATAATATAGAACTTGTTACTAACAATCCTTCTTTTTTTGGTCCCCCCCTCGTTTATAAAGATATCGACGTATATTTAGGCGATAATTTGTTTCCAACTTTAGTTCACGGATTATTAGAAATAACAAAAACTAACATGCGAAATTCCCAGACAGAAAGTTTTTTAAATTCTACAAACACATATAAACCTTTTTATAACAATTTCACTTTAGGAAACAATAATACTATTGTTAGTATAAACGATATAGTTGATTTATTTTCAACTACTACGTCAGATATACCTGATACATACAACATTAAAAAAATGTATACATTAAAATTTGTTTTACAAGAATAATTATTTTATTTTATAATATTAATATATTAACTAGTATTATAAAATGGATAACGAACCAAGCACCATTCTAAAAATGCAAAAAGTATTATTTGCTAAGTTAAATCCTCGTATTATATGCACTTATTCTAAAGACGGGAGTTTCTTGTACGCAAAAAATATAGATGAAATCGACTTTGGTAAAATTTCACTAATTACAAATGACCTTGTTTACCCTGGAAAACCGATGAATTTAATTGGTGTTGAGGTTTATTTAAAAGACGATTTATTTCCTATTGAAATACCCGGATTATTTTCTATATTGTATGAAATCACACAACAAAGAAATACGTATGCGTTTCTGAATGGTGATAAAACATATACCCCTTTTGACAATTTGACTATGTCTGGAAAAAAAGTTCTAATAGGGGATATTATAGATAATTTGGCGTCTATGTTTCCTCATTTACCTAATACAACTTGTATTCATAAAACAATCACTTTAGTATTTGATCCATTTAAACTAAAAAAAATTACTAAAAAACTCAGGGGAGCCGCTAAAGAAGCAGTTACAGATAAGCTTGCAGATTTAAAAACAACTGATTTCGTCGAACCTAAACCTATTGATTTTGGAATCCCACCTCAAGGAGATTCAGCTGCAGAGGGACAGGATATGGAATAACGTTGATTTCTGGTTAAGTAAAAATATTATCATTTCCATTATAAAATAAATATATACTTATTTTATACTTTATACTTATTTTACCATTAATTTTGCTTGCAATTTACTATCATAAAAAAATGCAACATACATTTTAATAAGTAACACAGTAAAAGCAAATGTAATGAATGTTACAACCACATTTGATATTTGCAAAGATGTATTTTTTTTATTTGTATAGTTCACGTCAATTAAAGAAATAAGCATATTTACTAAAGGTTGTAAAATACCAGAAACTACCGCCCCCACACATTCTTTAAAGGCACCACCTATAGCAATAGAAGCAGATAACGTGATAATTGTACTTGTAGGTGAATTATAAAACGTGTCTATGGAAGAAAAAGGATTCAATTTGCTAGCCGTTTTCTCTAAATGACTCATAAATTATAATTATATTATAATTTATGTAAATTAAGATTCCCGACTTAATTTATCACGAACCATCATAAGTTCTTCAAATAAAATAGGGGGGGAAGCTCTAACAAAATGCATCAACTTCGCTTTTTTAGTTGCCAATAACAATTTTTTCAATTCAGGTATTTGCGTAAATTTCGCATATTGCGCTTGATACATTTCTTCTTTGTGGCGTTTTCCGAAAAAGTCGGGGTCAATCTTCACTTCTACTGGTCTTAACAAAGTGCCTTTAAATTTCCCTGTTTTTCCGCCAGCACCTTTTGCCATCGCGGGGTCTTTAGATAAATCCGTTCCCGACTCCAAAGAAAAACTCAGATAAAATGCAGGATGATCTTTTTTGAATTTTGAGCCTTGATAATAATGTTCTACACTCGCCCATTTATGATTATCTAACATAAATGGCACAATTTCATTTTTGTCCCTCTGAACCCAAAAATTGGACAACTTTTTCCGCCATTCTGGAATAGACGCTAATTCCGAATATTCTTGCAACATTTCATTCGGAATTTGCTCTCCCGCCCCTTTACCAGGCAGCGGTTTATCCTTTGATTTAGAATAAAACAAAAATACAACACGATCGTCATATAATCCGCGCAATTTAGACTGCGACAGTTCATCCATATTAATGTCCTCTTTTAAATTCTTACTATGAAGACGTTTAAATTCCTTAAAATCGGGAATTAAATTATACACCCCCCCTATTTTTTCCATGCATTTATCCATGACCAGCTTTTTTATATCAAAAGGTATCTCTTGAAATTTAAAAATCGTTTTTTTCTTGTATTCAATCAATTTATAATGTTGTCCCGTATGCTCTACCATAATATAAAATTCTGGACGAAAGAAGCCTTGTTTTTCGATTTGTGAATCATTCAATTGACCGCACAATAATACATTATTTGTATCACCTGCTTGATAGGATTCGCTTGATAAAATAATGATTTTAATATTCAATATTCTTTCCAACGTTGAAATAGCCCAGGTGTCTGCCCAAAATTCACATGTTTGAATTTTCTTTTTCAACTTTTCTAATGTATCAATATCTTTCATAAATCGGCTTTCTTCTAGCATTCGTGTAGTATTCTTTTTATCTTTAATAAGTCTATCATGCTCTTTTTTAATCTTATTTCCAACATCTGACAACATTTTTTTTTCTTGACGGTCTATTACATTCACAAATTTTGCTTCAATATTTTTGTATTCTATTTCTAATTCTTTTATTTTTCTGGTGTCTTCTAAAATAGAATTTTTAAACATTTCATACAATTCTTTATAATTATTAAATACTTTTTCGTCTGTATCATCTGCCAATTTTTTTCGTAATTTGTTTACAGATGTTTGTTGTCCTATACTAGAAAATGCATCCCGTATAGTAGCGAAAAAACAATCACCTTGCCCTTCATTATCAATAAGAGAATAATTCGAATTTTGCATAAATGTTTTTATCCATTCATCCGAAGAACCCGGTTTATAATTGGCGCGTATTTGTTTTGAATCTTTTTCGGTTTCTTCTTTCAATAATCCAGGAACAAGAATTCCTCTAGTTAAAACAAAAATATCCTTGCGATTATCAGATATATCTTGTGTTTTACCTTTTGATTTTTCCTCTTCTTCTGGTTCTTCTTCTGGTTCTTCTTCTTCTCCTTTTTCGTATTCTGGATTCTCGTTTATTGTCTCATCCTCTGGTTCAAGTCTTAATTCCATCAACATTTTTTTATTCACAAAATGATAAATGAGCGGATTCTTTAGTTTTTCTACATCCAAATTATTAGATTCATCTAAATATTCTAAATAATCGGTCGACTGTATTTCATACAAACCTATTTGAATTACTTTTTTGTTGTGTTTTACTAAATAAATAGGAAAGTATAAGACGTTTTCTTTATCATACGTATTTTTTGAATTACCAATCGCAACAATAATATCCACATCATACACAACGATTTGATATAAAGTTGCCTCGTTTTCTAAATCACTAGGGTCTACCGTTTTTAATTCTGGATAACTAATTGTATTATTTATTTTGGAAACCACCATATAATTATATTTTATATTTTATATTTATGTATTTATAATAAAATATAATAATCAGGATTCAATTTTACATATCTACCATATCCATAAATTTAAAAATAGACTTGGTAGATAAACTCTTGAAATTTTTGGATTTTGAGTTGGCAATTAATTCAATATATTTTAAAATATCCATACCATTCTCTAATACATCATAATCTTCTTCTGTAAAACATTCCTTTTTAAGCAAGAACGAAATATTTTCACTAATCTCATTCACCTCATTCACTTTATTTTCTTGAGAAATATAGATATCAAAGGTATTTAATAATTGTATAACTAGTCCAATGATTTGCTTCTTAGTAACAATCCCGTTTATCATTAAATTCACAAAAAAACAACTTAATGCCTTTCTTTTCTCATTATCTTTATTGATTAAACAAAATTTCTCATAATCTTCTGCAGAATTCACAAATTCAATAGTATGAAACAATTCCATAAATTTACTGAAACTCACTTCACAAATATCTCTCATCGGTTGGTACACATGAATAAGTTCTGAATACAAATCTGCGTATATTTTGGAATAAAAACGATTGTTAGAAGCGATGTTAAATATATTTTCTCCCATTTGGAAAATAACCTCACTTTCATTCTCTGGATAATTCGTTTTTATATTACACAATAATTCTAATATTTTGTTTTTCATTTCATGATAATTTTTGTCTGTCATTTTATTCAAAAAAGACCTTGCATTATCTATCTCTGCATAAACTCCCTCTTTTTTTTCTATTTTCGTCGGTTGATAATTTCTTAACGTTTCCCAATCATCGTTGTTTAATTCAATTCCTCGTTTTTTTCTTTTTGAATCTACAAAACTATGTACAGGCGACGTTTCTTTTTTGTTGAAAACCGGTGTTTTGACATAAGATGGAGAACCTACCTGCAAAGATAAGTTAGATATAATTTGAACCGTTTCATTCGGTAATTCGAATGTAAATCCATTAAATATTATTTTTTCAAAATCTGTCATCTTATAAAACATTCTGTAATAGATTAATTATATTATAATGATTTGTCTATATCTATTTTTTTAAATATAATAATTATAAATACACTTAAATATATAAATAGTGAATATAAATAATGATAAGGGATAATAGTTTTCGTTCGAATGGTAATAATACAAATACAGAAGAATACGATTCTTCCTTGTATGAAATACTTTCTTGGGATGATATTGATATGGACCCCAATATTTTAAGAGGAATTTATTCTTACGGATTTGAAAAACCAAGTCCTATTCAACAAAAGGCGATTAAACCCATTCTCATGAAAAAAGATATTATTGCACAAGCACAGTCCGGAACTGGGAAAACAGCCGCCTTTGCCATCGGTGCATTAACGCGTATTGATTTAAAAGAGAAAAAAACGCAAGTTCTTATTTTATCTCCCACCAGAGAATTAACCACTCAAACATCTACTGTTATTACCAGTCTTGGATCCATGATGACCGGTCTGGTCGTCAATAAATGTTTTGGAGGATTTAATCTAGAAGAATCCGGGGATTTTGGACTGAATGAGACGCCTCATGTTATTTGTGGTTGTCCTGGTCGCGTATTTGATATGATGAGACGTGGTAAAATAGACGCCAAATTTATTCGATTGATTATTTTAGATGAAGCCGATGATTTATTATCTTCTGGATTTAAAGAACAAATATATCAAATTTTCCAGTATTTAAATCCAACTGTTCAAGTTGCTTTATTTAGTGCTACTTTGCCCGAGCATATTAGACCTATTATTAATAAAATTATGAGAGACCCCGTAAAAATTTCTGTCAAGACCGAGCAGCTTACGTTGGAAGGAATCAGTCAATTTTATGCTGCATTAGAAGATGATAAACAGAAATATCTAACTTTGAAAGACCTATTTTCTATTATTAGTATATCTCAAAGTATTATCTATTGCAATAGCATTAAACGTGTGACAGATTTGTATGACGCGATGTTGGAAGACGGCTTTCCAGTTTGTTGTATTCACAGCAATATGGAAAAACAAGCAAGAGATTTAGCATTCACCGAATTTAAAACTGGTAAATCACGTGTATTGATATCTTCTAATGTAACCGCACGTGGTATTGACATTCAACAAGTCAGTACCGTTATTAATTTTGATATTCCAAAAGATGTGAATACATATCTTCACAGGATTGGAAGAAGTGGAAGATGGGGACGTAAAGGAGTGGGAATTAATTTTATTACAAAAAGAGATATTGCAAAAATGAAAGAAATAGAATCTTATTACAATTGTCAAATTCAAGAGCTTCCTTTCAATCTAGATTTCATTAAGAATATTTAATTTATTTTTATTTTAGAAATGATTCAGATTAGGATTCGTAAAATAAAAATTATTAAAAATCCCGTTTATAGTATGTCTGTTCCTAAAATTGAGTTTAACGAACATTTCAAATTACCTATTTATTATAATGAACACAAAATGTCTTTAAAAAAGGCGGTGGCTATGGATTTAGAATTAGTGGATACCATCGACGGGTCAAACAATCCGATGTACCATTATTTTTTTAATGAAACAAAGGATGTGAAGAATGAATTAGATAGGTGTCCTTTTTCTAAAAATCTCATTAAGCAAATGGGAGATTATTATACAACCGACACCGAATTTTTAAAGGACCAACAAGAGTTATTGCAAACATACAAAACCGAGGCTAAATCCGATTCAATTCAAACCAGAATGCTACAAATTTGGAATGAAATAAAGAATGATTCGGGGTTCAAAGAAAAGTATTATTATATTGACTGGAAGCCGTTGGAATTTTTAAATAGATCCGAATTTTTTCTTCAGTTTATGAGTATTTACAACATTACCTCGCCTATTATTTCTCTCTTGGTTCCCATTTTTATTCTTATTATTCCTTTTTTTATCATCAAAATAAGAGGTCTTGATATATCTATGAGCGAATACTTTGCGGTGTTGAAACATATCGTTTCTCAGCATGCAATCGGAAAATTATTTACCGAATTTAACGATGTTTCTATTAATCAAAAAATGTATATACTCATTTCTGCTACCTTTTATTTATTTTCTATATATCAAAACATCATGTTATGTATCAAGTTTAACAATAATATGAAAGTCATTCATAACCATTTTATTAACATACGAGAATATTTAGAGGAGACAACGAATTCCATGAGCCATTATTATGAATACTCTAAAAACTTGGAAACACACACAGAATTTAATTCTATTCTACTTATAAAAAGACAAGTATTGCTTGATTTCAAAGAAAAAATATCTTTTATTTCCAAATACCAGTTTTCTCTCAAAAATATATTTGAGATAGGTAGTGTGTTAAGAAATTTCTATGAATTATTTGTAAACATAGATTATCATGACGCATTCTTGTATTCTTTCGGATTTCACGGATACCTCCGTTGTCTAGATGGGCTTGTCCAAAACATTCGGTCAAAGCAAATCCAATATGCAGTTTTTATCAAAAACAAAAAGAACAACCAAATTAAAAACAATTATTATGCCGCATTAAAAAATAATCAGCCGATTAAAAACACGATTCATTTTGAAAAAAATATGATTATTACAGGCCCTAATGCGTCAGGAAAAACTACGTTATTAAAATCAGCCTTATTGAATATTATATTTACACAACAGTTTGGATGTGGATTTTATGATTCTGCTAAACTAAAACCGTATAAATACATACATTGCTATTTGAATATCCCGGATACAAGTGGAAGGGACAGTCTTTTTCAAGCAGAAGCACGACGTTGCAAAGAAATTATAGAAACGGTTCGTAAAGATAAGGACACCCATTTCTGTGTATTTGATGAATTGTATTCTGGAACAAATCCAGAAGAAGCCACCGCGAGTGCTATTTCCTTTATGGAATATTTAGTAAAACATTCAAATACTTCTTCTATTTTAACTACTCACTACATAGACGTATGCACAAAACTGAATGAGAATCCGAAAGTAGCGAATTATCATATGAAAATCACGAATGAAAACAATCATTTCAAATATACATATCGACTTTTTGAAGGAATATCCAAAATAAAAGGGGGAGTGCAAGTATTGAAGGATATGGATTATCCGGAAGAAATTATTAATGCTTTACAAAAAGAATAATTCATATTCGTTCTTTCATATTTATTATATTCTCAATTTCTATTATTATATGTATGGATTAACTGATATTTTTTCCTCTTCCTTTTTTATGATTTTAGGAATAGTTATTTTATTATTAGCTTTATTAGTTATTTATTTTGAAAGTAAGATAAGAGAGCAAAACCACAAAATAAATTCGATGTTGAGTTTAGTTTCTTCCTTAGCAGAAGAAATGAATACATTAAGATATAATTTTATTCATTCACAAGGTGGAGGGTTCGTATCTAATGCATCGCCTTTTTTAGAAAAAACGCAATCTGAAAAAGAATTAATAGAAGTATCTGATGATGATGAGGATGATGATGATGATGAGGATGATGAGGATGATCATGATGATCATGATGATGACGATGATAAAAAGACTGTTATTATGGGAAAGATTTCAATCTCGGATGATGACATAGAAGAGTTTGACTTAGATAATGATATTTCTAGCATGAATATTAAAATCTTAAATTTCGGTACTAAAGAAGATTCTGAAGTTGATGATAAAGATACAATAGTGACCGAAAAAGAATCCGATGAGCCTTTTTATTTGGAGATAAAAAAGAACGATGAAGAGCTAGATTATAAAAAGATGACCATTCAAAAATTAAGAAGCATCGCTATTGAGAAGGGATTGACGAATGATGCCAAGTTGAAAAAAAATGAGTTATTGAAATTATTGGAGAGCGAATAATCTATACAATATTGAAGGTTTTTTATAATCATATTATATAATATGAGTTGGGGAACTTGCTTTAGTGGTTCAAATAATATTCATTTTGATTTTCCTCCTATTATGGCGGATGGTAGAAATTATGCTTCTTGGCAACCAGAAGCAGTAATAAATAATAGAATACAAAAAGAAGCACATATCAATAATAATTGGAATTATAGACAATATTTACAAGAACATGGAATGGAAATTATGAAAACGAATGCTTTAGTTTATTGCAACGAATTAGGTCTAAATCCGTATATTCATAATCACACACAAAAAGCAACAAGAGACACGAATGTTCCGCATTTATATTCATCGCCATTCGATAAAAACAATCCTAGTTATGGTTATACTAACAGCGACTTGAAAAACCCGTATTTATCGAGAGAACAATTGAACTCTAGAATGATTTCTCCTACGATTCAGGTGAATCCACATATGAATGGAAAGAATGGAAACATGAAGCAATAAACACGTATCAATAAAATGTATTCATAATATATGGAAAATATATTATTAATAAATAACAAAACTTTTTTTGAAAGAAATAATATTGTCACAATTGATAACATATACGATATTCCGAATGAGTCATGTATCTTATTTATAGGAAGTCATGAAAAAAGTACAGAAGATATCAACAAAAAACTAGAAATGTATTTCGAGAGAATAGACCATTATTCTCAAAATAGATATGTAATTATTGTCGGAAAAACAGACCAAGCGTTTGAAAAGACGATGATCCCTCCGAATGTCGTCAAAATATTTATGAATAATATTAACGAAGACGAGGTTCTACATTTTTTGCCGATGGGACGAGATTTTAGAAGTATTGATTCCTTTCATAATTCTGCTATTATGAACAATAAAAGAAGCATATTGTGCTATTGCAATTATTCGTTGGATACGTATCCTTTACGTAAAGTCATTTTTAATGAAATAAGAACCAAAAAGTTTATAAGGTTTGAAAATATGGGAACATTTTTAAACTATACGATCAGTCGAGATGTTTTTTTCCAGCGTCTGAATAATAGTAAATTTGTAATATGTCCTAGAGGAAATGGACTAGATACGTTTCGTTTTTACGATTCTATTTATAGTGGAGCAATCCCTATCGTGGTGAAATGCCAATTTCATCATTACTTTCAAGATGTTCCCATCCTCTTTTTAGAAAATGAAGGAGAATACAAAAATTTAACGGAAGATTATTTGAACGAGATGTATGAAAAATTAAAATACAAAAAAAGTGATTATTATCAAAGTATGGATTTTAATTATTGGATAGATATGGCGAAGTATCATTTAGAAAACGCGCCTGTTCGCAAACGTTCTTATAGCTTTTATTACGGGAAAACACTTATCTTCATTATTTGCGTGGTTCTCTGTCTTTTTTACATATTCAAACGGAAGTGATTATAATTATATTTATTAATGAATAATTATAATCGGAGTCAAAAAGGAATTTATGCTAAATAAAAAAGCTAATTTACGTTGAAAAATATTTCTCCTTTAAATGTATTAGCTAATGGTGAGACGTTGGTAATTCTAACACATCCTGTTGAATACGCATAATCACCTTGTCCAGAAATGATTGTGCTAACAATAGATTGGCCAGGCAAGAGAAATACTTGATTCATATATGAGCGTGTATACATTATGCTACTTTTATTCGGAAAGTTAAAAGTATTTTGCGCAACGGTTTCTTTTGTTAGAGTATTTACTAATCGCGAACTTACCCAACTTCCTATCGGTTTTTTTAATTTTCCGTTTTTAAATTTTTTAAAAAGAACCGAATTTGTAATAATTTGTTGCCAGGTTTTTCCTGATGCAATTGGTTCACTTACAACGTTACTAAAATAAACCACTAAGTCAGCTTTACGGCCTTCAGGAATTGTCATTATAAACTATTTATATATCTTAATATTTACAAATAAAATAATTGTAAAAAATCATTGTAATTATATTAAATACTATGTAATAATAGAATAATGAAGGTATTAAGCATCGACGTCGGGATAAAGAATTTAGCTTTTTGTTTATTTGAAAAATTAGGAACCGATTTTCAGATTGAAAAATGGGATAGTATTAATGTTGCTGACAAAGAACAAGCGTTATGCCAATACACTTCTAAAAATATTCCATGTAATAAACTCGCTAAATTTACAAAAAACGACGAATGCTACTGTTTGACCCATTCTAAAAAAATGAATTATCAAATCCCGACGAATGAACTACAAGATTCTTATATAAAAAAACAGAAAATTCAAACCTTGTATGAAATCGCAGATAAATACATAACCTATGAAAAAACTATTAAAAAGGCAGAATTGGTGTCCCAATTGAAAGAATATATTCATAAAACTTGTTTTGATAAATTGAATGGAACGAAATCAGGAGAGATTGATTTAATTACTATTGGCAAAAATATAAAATACAAATTAGATTTACTATTAGATAAATATGAGACGATTGAATATGTAGTGATTGAAAATCAAATTAGCACTATCGCAAGTCGTATGAAAACAATCCAAGGAATGATCGCTCAATATTTTATTATGCGATTTGATAATGTTCATGTGGAATTTATCTCTCCAATCAACAAACTAAAAGAATTTCAAATCACCAACGAAAAAACAAAATACAGCGAACGCAAAAAAATGTCTATTGACAAGTGTTTAGAAATGATTACGAACGATTATCGTTTTCAAAAACAACAAAAGTATTTTCTCTCTCACAAAAAAAAGGATGATTTAGCAGATTCTTTTTTACAAGGGTTGTGGTATATTCAAAAGAAATTAACAAAGTAATAAAGAATATATAATTCGTAATACTTAAAATTAAATGTTCTTATTAATGAATAATGAACGGTCCTGATATTATTGAAATTTCAGATTTAGAATTAAACAGCAATATGGATTCTATGTTTATGAAATCCAGATCTACTAATTTTGGTAGTGGAATTGAATTATTAATGAATGAGAAAGTCAAAGATGGAAGTCATCGTAATACAAGCGATATTGAATTGGATGATTTAAATAATTTAGAGAATGAACTCAATAATTTATCAGAAGGAATAAACAGCTCTTATATTCCGAAATCCGATTTGTTTAGCGGAAATGGAAACTCGGATGATAAACACGTAAAGTTTTCAGACGATTATGCTACCTCTACCAGTTCTACGAGTAGTTCTACGAGTAGTTCTACTCCTAATTTAGGTAAATCGACAGCTGATACTGAAAATCCTTCTAAAACATGGGATGGCTACGGAAAATTCAATAACATCCCTTTAAATCCCGACAAGTCTGTTCCTAGCCAGCCTCAAATGTCAAAAGAGGAACTCTTGAGAGAAAAATTCAAATATTTGCGAAAGTTAGAGGCTCTTGAAAAGAAAGGAGTGGATTTGTCTAAAAAATATAGTATGGAATCTTCTCTCGCAGAGATGCAAGGGGAATACGAAACTATTATCGATGAAAAGGCTAAAGAGAATTCTATCAAGTTTCAAGGAAATATGATGATGGCTTGTATAAACGGACTTGAATTTCTGAATGGAAAATTTGACCCGTTTGATATTAAACTAGATGGATGGAGTGAACAAATAAATGAAAACATTAAAGATTATGATGATATTTTTTCTGAACTGTATGAAAAATACAAATCACGCGCAACTATGTCTCCGGAATTGAAACTTCTTTTCCAGTTAGGGGGTAGTGCTATGATGGTTCATATGTCCAATACGATGTTTAAGAGTGCTATGCCTGGAATGGATGACATTCTAAGACAAAACCCGGATTTAATGCGTTCTTTCCAAAGTGCTGCAGTTAATTCCATGTCTCAAAGCAGTCCTGGTCTCTCTGGATTTATGAATGGAATGATGAAAGATGTTCCTCTTCCTAGCAGACCTCCTCCTCCTATGGCGACTCAAGGGCCTAATTCTGTTCCTCCGCCCTATTTCAGACCTGGAAATAATTCCGCCAGTATGGGGAGAAGCTCTTTTGTAGATGACGGAATTAATATTCGCGAAAACCGTAATTCACGTCCAGACATGAAAGGACCTAGCGATATTTCAGATATTCTTTCTGGATTAAAAACCAAAAGTATTAATATTCAAGAGCCGCAAAAAACCAATAATGATAGTACCATTAGCATTAGTGATTTAAAAGATTTACAAGATGGAAACATGCCCAAACGAAGCAGGCGAAGACAAAAATCAGCCAATTCTATTAGTTTAGATATTTAAATTTTATTATTTAAATTTTATTATAAAATTGAAACAAAAAAGAATAAAATAGAAAAAGACAAACAGAATGGGAATCCAAAATTTAAACAGATTTTTAAGAAAAGAATGCCCTGATTCTATACGCATGATGCCGATTTCAGAACTATCCGGGAAAAAGATCGTTATTGACATAAGTATTTATTTATATAAATTTGAAGCAGAAAACGCCCTGATAGAAAACATCTATTTGATGCTCTCTATCTTTCATTATTATAATATTATTCCCCTCTTTGTATTTGATGGAAAACCTCCCGCAGAAAAAATGGGATTGATTATTGAAAGAATACAAGAGAAAAAAAAAGCGGAGAATGAATATTATCTTCTGAAATCAGAAACACAATCCTACGAAGTTCAAAAAAAAATGGAAGCCCTAAAGAAAAAATTTATCTATTTCAAAAAAGAAAAAATAGAAGAAGTAAAAAAATTAATAACGGCTTATGGCGCATCTTATTATGAGGCACCGAGCGAAGCAGACGAAATATGTGCGGCACTTGTCATTCAAAAAAAAGTATGGGCATGTTTAACAGAAGATATGGATATGTTTGCCTATGGTTGTCCGCGTGTTTTACGGTATATAAGTTTATTAAAGCATACGGTCGTTTTGTATGATACGGAATCTATATTACAACAATTAAGAATTACACAGAAAGAGCTGAGAGAAATATGTGTTGTTTCTGGAACAGATTATAATAAAAATATGAAAACTCCTTTTCATTTATATAAAGTGCTTGCTTTATTTAAATTATTTCGAAAAAGTTCAGAGTGCGGATTCTATGAATGGTTAAAAATAAAAAATTATGTTACTGATACAGAATACGATTCTATGAAAAAAATAGATCTTCTATTTGATTTAACGGTAGAATTGAAAGATATAAATTTGTCAAAGAATTTGATTAAGAGAAAAGATATGATGTTTATATTGAGACTAGACGGATTTATATTTGCATAAGTTTTTGAAGTTTTCGAAGTTTTTGAATAAGTCAATATTTTTTTTACAGATTTAAAGTCAATTCTATAGTATTAAAATGTTGAAATTAGAAAAACAGTATTCGCGAGAAACGCTAAAAAAACATATTTACGCACTAAATTTAAAAGATATTCTAAGAACCCAGCATTTAGATGTTACCTTTGTGGTTCGGTATATTTTAAATAAAAAATATCAGTTGTTAAAAGAAGAGGAAATCACCACCGAACTCGTGTTATTCTTTCAACCGCATATTTCTAAGTATGAATTGAAGAGAGAAATGGAAGAATATACATCAGATGACGATAGTGTAGAAGATTTTGACACAGTTTCAAGAATGAATTGACATATTTGCGCGCTATGTGGTATTTGAATAAATCACGATCTTCTTAATAAGTCGCGCATCTTTGTCAATAATGCACACCAGGAAATGGTATTTATGGTATTATATTTTTTTCAGAAATTTTATTTTGAAAAAATATTGTTATATTACATAATCTTTATGTTAAATAACGTTGATTTTGCATTTTATCATATCCCTAAGTGTGGAGGTTCTACATTAAGAGAATTTTTTAAAAATATGCTTTTGAATAAAGGATACAAAGAATCAGAAATTTATATTCCTGATGGGGAAAATAATGATATAATGAATAATGCAGATTTTATTAAAATGATACCAATTCTAAATGATAAAAAAGTATTATTAGCGCATATTAATAATAATTTATATCCCAAAATTAACGCTAAATTTAATATAACATGTATTAGAAACCCCATTCATCGTTTTATTAGTTCTTTTAATCATTTTAATTTACTAGATAATCCCAAATTAAACTTAGAAAAATTATATTTAAATGAAAGAGTTTTGTTTGATACGTTGTGTATAAATTGTTACTCTTGTCCATGCAGAGAATGGTTTAGAAATAACATTTTCGATTATAATTATATAATTATTTTTGAAAATTTGGAAGAAGATTTAAAACAGTTATCTAGTAACATTTTTGATATACAAAAAGAACTAGATTTACCACATGTAGATCCAGGTAAAATAAATAAATTTAACACTAATTTTTTTAAATTGGATATGACATTCCCTTTACATATGGAGATGTATCAACATATTAAAGGTAACCTCAAAAATGATATTGACCTTTATAATAAAATATGTTTATTTAGAAAATTAAATGACAAAATAATTAAATAATTTATATAAATGTATGAAACGCCATGCATTACTTTGGACCTTCACGTACAGATAGGTGGGAAAACAAGAAAAAGAAGCAAACCTTCTACAAAACGTAAAAAATGAATAAAAAAATGAATAAAAAAATGAATAAAAAATTAAAATTATATTCTAAACAAATGAGAGAAGAAACGATATTCTTTCCGAATTTACGATTATCCGTAGTCTTTTGTATAGGCGAAAATGCACAAGATAATTTTGATATGATAGATACGTGCAACGAAAATGATTATTGGTTTCATGCAAATGAGTCGTCTTGCCATGTAGTTGCTAAGTTGTCAAATATAAAAATAAAAAAACAAAAAATGCATACTATTATTCATCAAGGAGCTCTATTATGTAAGAAATATACAAAAAAAAACAATACGGGATTCATATATACAAAAATAAAGAATGTTACTAAAACAGAAAAAGTCGGTTGTGTCGTTGCTTTAGATACAAAAGAAATATTTGTCTAACAACTCTATAAACTCTAAAAAATAATATATAAAAAAGATATAAAAATAATCTTATGTATATATAGAAATGCAAATTTTCGTGAAAACGTTGACTGGAAAAACAATCACACTTGAGGCAGAGGCTGGAGATACAATAGAGAATATAAAACAAAAAATTCAAGATAAAGAAGGTATTCCTCCTGACCAACAACGACTTATTTTTGCTGGAAAACAGTTAGAAGATAACAGAACTCTTTCCGATTACAATATTCAAAAAGAGAGCACGTTGCATTTAGTACTTCGATTGCGGGGAGGAAAATAATAAAAATATAAAAATATTATATTTTTATTATTCGATTGTTTTTGATTAATTTTTGATTAACTTCTTCGCGTTCTTTTTGCTTTTTTTGCTTTTTTTGCTTTTTTTGTTTTTTTTGCCTTTTTTGTTTTTCTAGTACGTTTTTTTCTTCCTCCCATCCACGATTGAGATTGTCCGTTCTGTGTTTGACTAATGAAATGAACTTCATATTGATTGTTTGAGTTAATAATAGTAGGATGTTGATAATCTAAAGTATACTTGTTGCTTGAGTTTATACCTGCGTTTGCTTTTTGTTCAGCCTCTTGTATAGAATTTGCATATGTTTCACCAAAATACGAAATTTTTTTGGGTTGAGAACCATCTAAAGTGTAATAAACCGGTAATTTTTGATTTCTTTGACCGTATTGGGAAGTTTGACCGTATTGGGAAGTTTGACCGTATTGGGGAGTTTGTCCGTATTGGGGAGTTTGTCCGTATTGGGGACTTTGTCCGTATTGGTTTCCTTGCATACCGTATTGGGAACTTTGTCCGTATTGACTACCTTGTGAATACTCTTGATTTTGCGGATTTTGATTTCCTGAAAGCCAGCTCATAATATAAATAAATATTATAAAAAAAATTTATAATATTTCTAAATTATTTTTTCTAAACTATTTTATTTTTAAACTATTATGTTTTTAAACGACGGCCTCCTTCACATTCTTGGCAAAGTGAGGACTCATAAACTTTTGAAGGTTGAAATACGTAAGCTCATCCGTCTTACTGAGCTTCAACAAAGAAGCAAGCTTGACATCAGGAATAATCTTCCTGCCGTTCTCCTTATCTTGAAGATTGTGCTTGCGGATGTAATTGTTAATCTCTCTCGTGACCTCTGTGCGTGCCATCTCACAACCGGAAGGCTTCTCCAAAAACTTAGAAAGCTCCTCACTAATCTTGGTTGGCTTCACAAATCCAGAAGGAGCACGGTTTCCGGCCTTTCTCTTCTTCTTGGAATTAAGCTTTTGCGATTGCTTCAATTCGCGACTCCACTTCTTCTCCAAAACACGGTACTCAGTCTTCAAAGTAGAAATCATAGCACCGAGCTGTTGAAGCTTGGCAATAAACTCATTCGATTGCTCGACAATTTGAGCATCCGACTCAGTTTCAGGCTCGGCGGTAGAAAGAGTGATTGGGGCGCTCTCGCAAACAGGAACTACAGGGGCAACAGGGACAACAGGGGCAACATTCTTAGGAGCACGGGGCTTCTTTTCCTTGACAACTTTCTCAACAGGAACGGAAACAGTTTCAGCAGGCTTTGTAGGTTTGCTATTTCTAGGCATCTTACTATAACATATCTAAACAAATACTTTTTAAGTGTTTTAACGCAAATAATATATATTGTTACGATAATATATAATAAACTTCTCTAAAGTAGAATTAAAAAAACGATACCGATTGATATAACCACGGCAACGCTTCTGCAGCATTTGTATTTACTAAACATAATGCTCCAAGAACATAATAACATCCTAAAGAACGACTATCATTATTAACTCCTGTAAAAACAAATACTGCGCAGATCGCTAAAACAATTTTTTGCATTTGAATTATATCTGTCTCTGCATGAAGATGAGCAATATGTATATTAGAGAACGGTGTTCCATTAGGAGGACAAATATTTCTTTTTGTTTCTAAAGATAATTGAGCACGGTAACTCCATATATCGTTTAGTTCCATTACAAATTTTATTAGTTGAACACGATTCAAAGAGAGAAACCAATTGGAATCAGTATAATTTCCCAAAGAATCTATTTCCTGAAAGAGCGCTAATGCGGTTAGTTCAACTGATTTTGTTTTAGTCACTTCGTAATCATTCATGATGGACAAATTAATATCATCACCTATTATTTTACTCATCCTTACAATTGATTTAATATTTTTATTAACCACGCTAGGTATTTCATTACGATTGTATGGATTCAAATTCTTTTCTTTGATATTTTTATTTTTGAAAAGCAAATTATAAATGGAGACCAAATCAAATCCATAAATAAATCCATCTGTATCTTTATAACTAAAAAATTGAATATTAGGCAAGTCTTTTAAATCCTCCATACTAATAAAATCAGTTGAATTATTACATAATGCCCTGTTTTTAAACGCAGGTCCGTGATACTGATTATATTTTCTTTGAATAAATCCGCGCACGTATTTTTGAATTTTTATAATGTATGAAGATAAATACAAAAAGGTAAATATACGCGTGATAAGCTCTTTCTTATTTCCACCAATTTTTAATTTATAATTTTTCGCAAACTGTTTTAATTGTTGTGCATTATAATTGTAATTTGTGATTTCGGTATAATTTTTAATGGTAGGAACAATCAAGTTATCGTTATCTATTTTTGTTAGATTACTTTTAAGGGATGCCATTTTTTTTTCACAATTACTTGAAATGCTACTAATATAATCATCTATCAAATATTGTTTATTTACATTTTTTTTCTTCAGGGTATTCATACTATTATACTATATTTTATAAATTTGTTTTTGAACTATTTTTTTTATTTATTATTTTAATCTCTTTAGCCAAAAATTTTTATTATCATGTATGATAATAAAAAAGAGGTGTTTCATTTTTTTTGTACTTATTTATTAATATAAAAAAAAATTGATTTAAAGATATCCAGGTAATATAAATCATCAATACAACATGCAAGACGATAGAATCATCGAGGGTACATTATTAACTATGGATAATATTATGTATTCTGCTCCCAAAGCAAGTGCGCAAGGGGCAAAATCAGTAAATATTTTGAATAAAAAGACCAAAACATACCTTACAGTATCCACACCGCTTATGCTGACATGGGGGGCAAGCGAGTTTATTGATGAAAAGACTGGTGAAGGCGACGATAAATTTTCATTATCTCTTCAATTTCCGAATTCTGAATATTCATCAGAAGATACACGCGCCTTTTTAGAAAACATGAAGGCTCTAGAGGATAAGATTAAGGCGGATGCGCTTCTTTATTCTAAGGAATGGTTTGGAAAGGTGCAAAAGAATGCGGAGGTGATTGATGCTCTTTGGACACCGATGTTGAAATACCCAAAGGATAAATCGACAGGTGATTATGATTATAGCAAGCAACCAACGTTAAAAATTAAGCTTTCCAAATGGGAAGGTGTTTGGAAAACGGAAATTTATGACGAAGATGGGGGTAAATTGTTTCCAAGCCAAGAGGTTCAAGTAACTCCTTTAGATTATTTGAAAAAGGGGACGAATATTGCTTGTCTTATTCAATTCTCCGGTATTTGGTTTGTGAATGGTAAGTTTAGTGCAAGTTGGAAATTGGTTCAAGCAGTTGTTCAAAAGCCCAAGGCGAGTTTGCAAGGGAAATGCTTTATCAAGCTAAAGACTGCAGATAAGGAAAAGTTGAAGAAGCAAGAAGACCCTGAATTGCATGAATCACATGTTGGAGCGATTGTAGATGATAGCGATGAGGAAGAAGCGCCTGCACCTGTTAAAGTTGCAGAAGTAGTTCCTCCAGTTCAAGAGGAAGCTGTAGCAGCAGTAGCACCACTAGCACCACTAGCACCACTAGCAGCAGAAGCAGAAGAAGTAGTCGCTCCAAAGGTCAAGAAGGTTATCAAGAAGAAGGTTTAGATTTGTAGATTAGATTGTTTAGTTTGTTTAGTTAATTCTTAAATTATTTATTTTTTCTTGACAATAAATAATTTCAAATACTTTTTACACCTTTTAACATTTCAAACGCCGATTATTTATAAACCTTTTTATAAATAATTATTTGTAATTCTTCTTTATTTTTCTTGTTTTATTCTTAGGAACATATTTTTCTGGTCTTTCATAAGCACCCTTAAATATATTTTCATATTTTTCTTTCGGTATTTCACTTATTACTTTTTGGATATTTTCTTTCAAATTCTCATATTTTAATCCATCTAACTGAATGTTGGATATATAACCAAACAAGACCAGTAGAGTTTCAGTTTCAAGCATCGTCTTTCACCTGTGGAAACAAAAAGACAGGGTTAAGTAAGACAATCGGCGTTAAGAAACAACAAAATAAGCACGCCTATTGATTTTACATTTTTTAATTATTTTTTATGCCGTAAAATCGGCATTTGAAATGTTAAAAGGTGTAAAATCATAAAATACAAAAAAGGATGTAAAAATATTGGTTTACTTATTATAATGTATGAGTATATTGGATATACAGGGTCTTTTCTAATAAGTATCAATCTAATCCCACAAGTATATCATATTTATAAAACCAAAAATGCAGATTCTATTTCTACAGTATCTATTTTATTAAGTATTTTATCCGCAATAATAATGATAGTGTACGGCATTTGTATTTACAAAATACCTATCATCATTTCGAATAGCGCAATTTTTTTATTTTTTTGTATCATCGGATATTTCAAATATACTTTTTCTTTACAAGAAAATGTGTTCGAAATTAATACGGAAGAGGTTTAATTATATTGCACTATAATAAATTTTTATTATAATAAATCATATCAATCATCAACGCGAGTAATGTACAAAATTGCCATGTAGAAAAAACCCCTACATGTGTGTTATCTTTAAAAAAGAGTACCATAAGCAAAATATAACCACTCAGCAAAACAGATAAAATAATAGAAATATATAACAGTTTGCTTATCGTCGGAATTTTATGCCATCTCTTGAAATTTCCAAAATTCATATTATAAATAGAGATTTTAGTAAAACACAAATGTTATTTTTTATTTACTGAATTACTTCAAAGTTATCTTTACAATAATATCCGCTTTCTGGGTTATATCATATATATCCGTTTCATTTATTTTGGCGATTCCTTGTTTGGGTATTCTGTAATATTGCACCTTCTGAATATATAATCGGCTTATCGGAATCTGGTATTCTTTTTTTCCTATAAAAAACGAAATGTCTTTCTCTCCCTGAAAAGAGTTTTCAATAACATTAAAGGAAACATCTATTTCTAAATAAAGATTACCTTCGTCGTCAATCGTCATATTTTCCAATTCAGGCTCACATAAAACTATAAATTCACAACCCGATGTATCAAAATACAATTCAGTATGCCATAATGGAACTAAATACAGATTGTCATTCAATATCAATTTATATATATTGTTCTCTAGCAAATCATCTATACTTGGATTTAATTTGTAAATTGCGTCATATTCACCCTTTTCCAAAATAATTTCATAAATTTTCTCTAAAATCTTTTCATTCAAATGAAATACTGAACGATACTTGGAGAGAAAAGTATAGATCGATAGAATGGATTCTTTATCCAAATCTTCGAATATATTCATAGATACTTTGCAAGAAACTACAATTTCTTGCACTATTTTAATAATGAGTTCGTTGTATTTACCATCCATAAGTCCCTTCATAAACATTCTTAGAATATCCATGTAGAGAGAAGATTCTTCTTCATCAAATCCATTTTCAATTTCTTTTTCCAAGTATTCATAAGCTTCCCTTATTTGTTTGAATTGTTCGGTTGATTCTGACGTATTTCCATTCTTATCTGGATGATGTCTGAGAGCCTGTTTTCTGTATTTATTCTTTAAGTAGGTTAACGTTAATTCTTTATCCGGTATGTCGATTTCTAATAATTCAAAAGCTTTTATATGATTCATTTTCATTAATATACGAATCTATTTTTAGATGGTTATTGTTTGTTTTTTATTTGTTTGTTGTTTTTATTTGTTTGTTGTTTTGTTTTTTATTTGTTATTTTTGTATGTCCGGTAATCGGTGAATCAATTTTACTAAATGTAATAAATAATTTTCCAAATGATAAATCGGCCTATAATTATTATTATAATATTGAAAAAAGGAATACGTTTTAAATATAATATCCGTAAAATCTTCTTTCGTGACTGCATTTTTTTCAACTATATTAGATAAAATATACCACACACAGTCGTTTATATCCAAATTATAAATAAAAATATCATATAACAAATCTCGGAAGGAGAGAAAATTTAGTCCCTTTATATCCATCATCATTTGAATTATTTTATTGCATAATAATTTATGTTTCATCATTAAATTATCGTTTTGCACATACAAGTTTTTAATGCTTGTAATACTATCCGTTTTTACCTGTTTATTCAATTTTGTTTTTAAACAACTGTTGTATAATGTTTTCGTAGGACGGCTCATTTGAATCATTTCACAACAATTCAGAATGTTATCCGGAATAAAACTGACAGACTCAGAGAGAATAAAAAAAGTAATGTGCACAGAATTACTATAATTTTGTTGCATATAACTGTAAAAATTATCTAGTAATTCGTTGTGTATTTCGTGAAAATATTTGCATACAATAATTCCGTATTTTTCAGGTTTTGTTGATATAACATCTACTATTTGTTGATATATTTCGTGCCATAGTAATTTAGAATTACAGCCCAATAAAGACATGTCTACTTCATAATGAATATCACTTATTTTTAGAAAATAAGGTTGTTTGTTGAATAAAATACTTATTTTCTTTTCGTATTTTAACTCAGAAGGACTGTATTTTTTTATACATTTCAAAAGCTGCGTGTATTTCCCGATTCCACCAGGGCCATAAATAATAACATTTTTTAAATTCTGTATCAAAGGCGGGAAGTTTTGATATACCCTTTCTAGGCTTGGGTGCAAGTCATGTTTTTTGTTTTCAGTTATATATTCTTCAAAATGGGTTTCATAAAACTTCATTCATTCTTTATATTATTATTTTTAATACTTAATATAATAATATTATTTTTTCTCTTTTTGGATTTGCATTATTCGTTGTTAAGACTTAAACATATTTGTGTATATAATACATGTATATGGTAAAAAAATTAAATCAATATAATAATAATTATATATACTTTTGTGAACCCATGAAAAATAATATCATGGCAGATAGTATCTTTATAAAAATATTATACTCAAATTACAACGTTACATTTAACGGCATTTATTTAGAGTTGCCTTTTACAGAAACATGCTTTGAAAAATACTATAACAAATACAAATACTGTTTTAACATTAATAAACTAAACCAAGAATTAATCAACCAAATGAAACATATAGAAGAAGATATATTAAACAAATACGTAAGTAACAAAATACCACAATATAAAATAAACGAGCATGTCAAAAATGGTAATATCAAAATGTTTTGCGATAATATTCCACAAAATACTAATGCGATTATTCTCAAAATTTCAGGTATTTGGGAAACGCAAACAAATTATGGTTTAACTTATAAATTTATAAATTTCGACAAGGATTAGTATTCATGTTGTAAAATCAGATTGTTTAGTATTTTATTATATACATCCCAATCTTTGAAAATGACTTCTTTGTGTTCTTTCATTCTCTTATAAACGCAGCTTATTTGTTGTTTTATAAAAGGAAACAAATCATCGGAATAAAATTCAACTAAATCTATTTTGTCTATTGTATTTTCTAATTTAGAATAGTTCGTTATTAAAAGGATTCTTTTATTTATTAACAAAAGCAACTCTTCTGCCAATCGATAATAATCATATAATCTTTTTTCATATTCGTTGGTTATAACTTTTCCTAAAAGCGGGTTGTTTTTAAACAATAAATCTAATTTCTCTTCATTCGTTATGGTTTTCATTTCAATCATATTCATGTGTTCATTCATGTTTTAAATCATATTATTTTATATTTTTATAAAATAAAATAAATCTTATGGAAAAAGAAGTTTGTCAACCGTGGTTCTTACACAAAAAAGACGATGCAATATTATTCCCAATACAAAGAGTACCGCACACGTACAAGAATAAGATATTTTTAATACTCGCGAAATAAAAAACGCTGCAATAAATGTCATTATTACATCCATGATTGCAATATTACAAAACCGATAAGAATGTATTCCCTTTCCCGGAATCCCTAAAGCATTCTTATATTTACACAAACTCATTTCTTTTTATATAAAAAGAAATGAAAATCACGTTATGATTTATCTCGACTTCTCTCTATGGGTTGATAAACCAGACATTCTTAGTTACGTATAATGGAGGTTTTTTGGGACTCTAGAAACGAGCTTGGAAAAGTCATTAACTCATGTCTAGTTCAATTATTCCTATGTTTAACCTTTTTTAGTTTTATTGTTATTTTTTACCCTTTTACTTCTTTTTGATTTCCCTCCCTGTTGTTTTTTCGAACCTGAAAAACTTTTTGTTGCGCTTGCTCCTCTTTCAAAAATATATAGCCCACTCGCTAAAAGTGTAACTACCAATACAACCGTCGCCATGCCATTCATTATATACAATATAATATTTTTTTTTCTATTTATACAAAAAAAGAGAGAAATTAGTATACTTTGATAAAAGGCATATCTTTCATTTTTTGAATAAGCGGTTCATATATTTTGTATAAATCTTCAGATAAAGCATCCTCTTTACGGTTTGTTTCTTTCTTTACTGGATATATTCCTTTTATATCTGGCAATTCTAATTTTTCGTTAAATAAAGATATATTATTCCAAAAATCCTCGTATTTTACACAATAAATCGGATAATTTTTCTTCTCTTTTTTTGTATAATTATCAAAAAATTCTTCCAACTGATACAAATCCTTTTTATATTTTAATAAATCGCTATATTGAATATGCGTGTCTATTTGAATATTGTGTAAATGTTCCGGATTATTAAACCGACTTAATATCGCTTTTACAGGGTCTTTGTACAAATAAATAACCTTGTATTGCTTCAAATCTGTTTCTGGAATTTCAGAATCATTAAACCATTCTTCGTACACCGGGTTTTTTGTATTCTTTCTTCCAATATATGTCAATCTATCTGGAGGGCGACGACTATGTATATGCTCTACTTTCCCAAAATTCCCTAAATAATCACATAACATGTAAGAGCCACTACCTCCATAACTGCAGACATAATAAGTAATATTTTTATAATATTCTTTTTGTTCTCTATCTCGTAGTTTTTTCTCTCTTAATTCCTTTTCTTTCTTTTGCACTTTTGCATTTGCATTTTTTTTAAAACCGAATGAAAACATTTTCACCATATTACTAAAATATGAATTAATATTCATTTTCATACGTATTAAAACAAAAATCAATAATATGATTAAAATGATTATCAAAACAATCACAAAAGTAAACGGTGGAATTAAACTAGAAAATCTTGAAAAGGGTGAAAATATATAAATACTATTAACATTTTCCATGATTTATAATTATTCTTTATTTTTAGAATTTTTCTTTATTTTTTTCTTTATTTTTTTCTTTATTTTTTCTTTATTTTTTTCTTTATTTTTTTCTTTATTTTTTTCTTTATTTTTTTCTTTATTTTTAGAATTTTTCTTTATTTTTCTTTACAACATAATTTTGAGTTCCAATATTTCCGGGTATTTACTATTAATAATCTCTTCCAATTGTGCCATTTTTATTATTTTATCTCTCTTTAATATTTCAGAGCATTCATATATCAATTCTTTACTATTTTTCAAAATCATTTCTGATACAGAGTAGGCAGTATTGATTAAATTTAATACCTCATCATCTATTTGTTCTTTGTATTTTTCGCTTAAACTGGGATAAATAACATTTTTACCCATTCCATAATGCACAATCATCTTTTCTGCTAATCTATTCGCTTCTTCAAAATCGTTCACCGCGCCCGTAGTGGATGAAACACCATAAAATACTTCTTCTGCTATCCGCCCTGCTAATAATATCATTAAATGTTCAAATAATGCTTCGCGCACATATATGTTACTACTTGAATGTTCAAACACCGTGTATCCTGGTGTTCTTGGCGAGGATAAATTAATAACCACTTTTGACATCTTGGAATGGTATTTTGATAAAATTCCTACAATCGCATGTCCCATTTCGTGAATCGCAATACGGTCTATTATACTATTACTAAACTGATGGTCATTCGGTTGCCACCCGGCAATCATCTTGTTTAATATCAAATCAAAATCGGAATACGTAAATTTTGTCTCATTTTTTCTTAATGCATTTAACATCGCTTCATTCAATAAATTTTCTATTTGAGCTCCGGATAATCCATCTGTAATATCTACTAAATCTTTTATATCAATCGTATTATCATGAGGTTTTCCTAGTATATGTATATTTAAAATGGCCTCTCGAGTTACACTATCTGGTAGCCCAATATATATTTTTTTATCAATTCTTCCTGGACGTATCAGAGCACTATCTAACAAATCTATACGATTTGTAGCGGCTACAATAAAAATTCCACTATTATTTTTAAAACCATCCAATTCCACCAATAAAGCGTTCAACGTATTATCTCTTTCACTAGATGAAGTCTCGCCATCCGAAGACCTTTTTCGTCCTACCGCATCTATCTCATCAATAAAAATAATACAAGCCGTATTTTCTTTGGCTAATTTGAATAATTCTTTAATCCTAGTTGGACCAATTCCCACGTATTTTTCTTGAAAATCAGACCCGGATACAGATATAAAATTACATAAAGCCTCTCCAGCAAGAGATTTTGCTATTAAGGTTTTCCCAGTACCTGGTGGGCCCTCTAGAATAAGCCCTTTGGGAATTCGCACATTATAAGCATTATATTTCTGATAATTTTTTAACATATCTACACATTGTCTTAATTCTTCTTTTATGTTTTCATATCCTCCTACATCTTTAAAAGTAATGTCGTAATTCGTAATAACTTCAAAATTCTTGCTTTTTTTATTTTCTTTTCTTGAATTTTGATAATCAAATTTAGGTTTATCAATTTCATCCATTTCATCTTCATCCCCATTCTGCAGTATGATTCTGAAAGATTTAAATATTTGCGACTGTATATTTTGTGCTTCTAATTCTTGTTGATATTCTAAATTACGTTGTTGTTGTTGTTTTAAAATATTCGTTTTTATACGCTGTTTTCTGTCTCTCTCTAACTTTTCTTTGTATCCTTTTATATCCGTTACATTATTCACATTCGTATCTATACCTAACATATATTTATCGTGTATTGTCTCATTTTTAGAATTTAGATTTTTCAATAATTGCTCATAATATCTTTGTGAAAAATGATAAGACTTTCGGTTCATTTTTAATGATACAGGAAAAGAATACCGATATTTTGGAATGAACGCATTCAAAACAAGGATACTCGAGAGACAGAGAAAAATACTTTTCATATAATAAAATACGCAAATTACATTTAAATACTATTTTGTATAATAAATAATGCAAAAATCCGATTTTTCAGATTACCATTTTATATTAGTCGTGGCAACAGGTAGGTCAGGCTCTACTACATTACAAAGAATTCTCAATACTATTCCTGAAACAAATATATGTGGAGAGAACGATAATGCCATTCTACATTTATTAGAATTTTATAAATCTATTAAACATTACAATATTATAAATGCAAAATACGATAGAATTATTGAATCAGGCGTTGCACCCTCTTGGTATAATCATTTCAGTCAAACAGAAATGATTACATCTATTCGTAATTTAATTATCCGATTTTTAAATTATGATAATAATGCAACTACTCTCGGATTCAAAGAAATCAGATATGATAAATCAAATATTCATTTATTAAATGAATTTAAAGAGCTTTTTCCCAACACAAAAATAATAATGCATATCCGAAATCCGGAAATACAATCCAATAGTAGTTGGTGGGCAGATAATCCGATTGAATCTAAAAAAAAGTTATACGAATTAAATAAGACTTTTACAGAATATCATAAAAAATCATCCAATACCTATGTATCCCTTTTTGATAATTTGTTTAATTTAGACGAATTAAATAGAATGTTTGTTTTTTTAGGAAAAGAACAGCATTTTGATAAAACAAAAATATTGCAGGTTTTAAAAAATAATTTGGATAATAAATAAAATCGTGATAATAAATAAAATCGTGATAATACATAAAATCGTTTGGAATTTTAATTTTGTTATTCACTCTTTAAGAGCCATTTTTCTATATATTCAGCTTGTTCTTTTTTTGAATTATATATTTTGAATGCTGAATCTTTTACCAATTGGTTTAATAAATACGATTTAGGTATTTTATACACATTTTTAAACTCGTTGTATAATAGATGTATTTCTTTTTTTTCAGTCAAATTATGATTCTTGATTGTTATTTTTGTATTAAACAACGTTGACAATATATTCGACCATTCACTTATCTCATTAAAACGTATTTTCACAAAGGTGATATTTTCATGAGTTTTTAAATTATATTTTTTTTGGAAATCGAATGTTTTAAAAGTAGGCAAATTAAAATATTGAAATACTTCATCTATAGATTGATATTCTTCAATATTATTAAGAACCGAATTAAATTTATCTATAATGGTTTGCATAGTTTCTTCCTTATAATCAGGTAAAAAACGGTCAATATGGTGAAAGAAAGCCGAGATTTTTCTCTCTATAGGAGTTCTATAAGAATCTATGATAAGAATACGTTTTTTAGTTTCCATATTATATTTTATTACATCAAAGACGGTTAATTCACTTTCATCCTCGTCTAATCTAGTTAATTGAAAATCTGCATTTGAATGAACATGGAAAGAACTTGGTAATGATTTCCATAATGTTTTACTACCAGATTTCCCACCACAATAGACAAAAATACTTATATCCTTTAAATATCTATTTTTCTCTTTATCCAATATTTCAATCACATTTTCAGATAACATTTCGGTTAACATATAATTTGTATTATATTATTATTATACTATTTATACTTATTTTTTTAAATTCACCATAATAATTTATCAGCAAACCATCCAGGTGTTCCCTCGCTTGTTCGGTCTTTTTCGTGTCGTATTTTATACAATCTTCTTCTTGTTTTTGCATATCGTATCCCTTTTTTTTTCATGTATGTCGGATAGTCATTCATTCCATAGGCTCCTACACTCGCTATTTTTTTGCCTTTCTTAAAAACATCAATCTTTTTTGTTTTATTAGTAGACGGTTTTACTTTTACATTCAGCCTTTTTGCTTGTTTACGAGTATAAGAAGTAATTGTATAAACCATATAATTGGATTATATAATATTATTGCATTTTATTAGATAAATTGTTTTCTACCATAAAGTATGAATCACATAAATGAAAATGCAAATGCTGAAAATGCTGAAAATTCTGAAAATTCTGAATATCTCAAATCAATAATAAATAAAAATGGAATACATATTTTAAAAACATCAAATATTATTGAAGTAAAATATAGTGTTACGAATAATGCTTTATATTTAGCAGATATTCTTAATTTTGATTTTGTGAAATTAATGTACGATTTGAATCAAGACCTTTTTTGTAAAGTAAATTTAGAAAAAAAAAATGAAGAAAATGCAATCATTACTATTCTTGTAAAACATTTTTTTGAAGATTTAGGTGTTCTTCAAAAATATTCTCATATGCATATAACCAAACTTACTACCGAAAACAGTATTCAATTCATTTCTATTCCGTTAACTAACGTAAGACCGGATAATATTCCTTTAGACGCCGAATTTGTGCCTATAAAAAGCATAAATTGTATTTGTATGATAGAAAATCCGAATAAATTAAATATAGAAGTACAGATTAATAGAAATAACAGTCAGACGCTTCCAGCCTTTTTAGAAAAATTCTTTGCTACTATTTTATACAAAATAATTAATAGAACAAAACTATTTATAGAGAACTATAGAGTAACTATAGATGGCGATGACGCAAACGACTTATTCAAATCTTCCTACATTTAATCAATTATCTCGCTATTTAAACGGATTGTTATTTATTTCTTACCTGGTATTTATTCTTTTTGTAGAATCTTTTTTTTATTTTATGGATAAAAATTATCATTCTTTTATTCAACGCATAGCGTACAAACTTTCTCGAGTGAATATTTTGTATGTAAAATTATTCCAAGCCATCGCATTAAATCGTCAATATATAGATGAATCACTCAATCAATTTTTATTAACCTTTACGGATAACTCTCCCTGGTGTTTAGATGATATTGATTATGAAACTTTGATTGGAATAACGAATGATTATAACATCGTTTTACAAGATGGATTCGAAAAACCTATGAATACTGGAATGGTTTCTTTAGTATTTAAAGGAACGATGGATTCCTCACCGGTTGTTATTAAAATCAAAAGACGAAATATCCAATTTAAATTAGAGTGTGCTATTGAAAATGTATTATGTCTTTTATCTTTATTGTCTTTTATTCCATTTATACAAAAATACGAGATTGAATCTCTTGTTACACGAAATATTTATTTAATTAGAGAGCAACTTGATTTTTCTAAAGAAGTTAGAAACATGGTACAAGTAAAAGAAAACTTTACCCATTTTAAATATATAAAAATTCCTAAGGTTTATCAGTTTAATCCGAATGCTATTATCATGGAATATATTGAAGGAAAAAGCATTACAGATGTAAATCCAGAAGATTATGAGCATTTTGCAAAACAAATATTAAAATTTGGAACGGTATCCATATTGATTCATGGGCTTTCCCATGGAGATTTACATGCAGGAAACATACTCTTTATAAAGGATGACGAGGAAACATTCGATAAGCATAAATACAAATTAGGAATACTCGATTTTGGTATTATGTATTCAATAGAAAAAAATTTCCAAGAAGTGTTGTATGACATCATGGATGGATTAACCGTAGTAGATAAATCTGTATTAGCCAAAAAAATAATTGATTCTGGTATGTTTATACAACCTATTGAAACCATTCGATCTTTGCCAATCAAAGATTATGAAAATATTATTTCTATGCTATCCAATATATTAGCAGATGTTTTTGCAATCCACGACAACGGTAGTGATTCCGGTCTGGGAAACTGTAATCAAATTAAATTTTATTATTTTATTCGAGACTTTCATAAATACATGTCAACATTTTTGCCTCAGTATCATCTAACCATGAGCGATAATGTAATAAAAACACAATTAGCTCTTGCTATGACACACGGTGTCACTATGAAATTATGTAAAGATAATTGGACATCGTTGTTTTCTCAAGTTATGATTGAAATGTTTCATACCGATATATTTAAGGAGTAGAATTGTTCAAAATATACCATTCTGGTTTTTCTCTTTTTCTCCATTTAGCTAATTTTTGTTTCGGTTCTGACATGTAATATTTTTTGTAACATTCAATAGGGTCATTATATATTTTATATTCGTCTGGCATCGCGGTTGCGAATGGAGTTAGCCCCGAACATTCAAATTTATCTTTAGAAGGCGCATATTTCAATAAGTGATATGCTACAATATAAGATTTATGATTTGTTGTTTTGGGATGATTATAACGAAATCTCCATTCTTTATGCATTTCGTATACTAATTTCAACGTCCACATATAATTTTCGTATGACTTTCTTACCCAAATAGATACGGGATGATTTATATGGGAGATTTTATATAGTTTATCATTTGTAGGGTCATCCGCATCTAACAATAATTTTGCGGTGCAAAGCATTTGTACTGCTTCCAATATAATTTTTACAATATGACAATCAAACATCCATTCCGCGATTTGCTTTTGCGATGATGAAAGGATAAACAGATTCATTCTTTATTTCTTTGGTTCATTCGTTTCTTTATTTTACATTATTGAAAAGAATTTCATTTTTTTATTCTTTTCAATAAGTATTTCAATATTTAATGATGTATTGGGAAAGCTATTTTTAGAAAAACGTTAAATTTATTTTCGGAATATGTTGAATCTAATTTTGATATATCATAACAGAACTTGAAAGCCATAGTAAGCGATTGCGCGTTTACAACAGAGTTAGTTTCTAGATCCATGAATTCGTTGAATAACTCTGACGTTACAAGTGCGGTACTTGGTCCTGTACCGGTTAGAGAGCCTACAAGATTTAATCTAGCTTCTGTAAATTTAAGTAAATGATGATTGGGATTATTTTGATTAAGAAAAACAATTCCTCTTTTTTTTAGTATTTTTGCAGGTACTTCAAAATTAACATACACAGCATGATGGTCATGTGTAATAGGTGACGATCTAATAATTATATTAGTATTATTCAACTGAAGAAAACGATGAGCAGCTGAGTGTGCAAGATGTAACTGGTGTTCATGATGCGCAGTTAAATGAGTTGAATGAGTGTGTGGGTGGTGGTCAATCATCAATATACAAAATAACTATATAATTAAAAATACAAAAATTTTAATTTACCTAAATTTTAATTTACCTAAATTTTATTTATCCACTATTATTTCTTTGGAAATTTTTTTAATTATTTTGTTCTCTTTCTCCAGGTCATTATTTCCAGAACCGCCAAAAGATTCAACCATTAAAGTATTGTATTGGTCTGAATAATTAGACTCGCTTTTTACACAATCCGGATGTATTTCTTTGAATTTTGGAAGCATTCTAATGTTTTTATTTGCTACACATTTTATGGCTTTTCGGATTTTATCTTTTTTCTCGGCTTCTTTTTCCCATTTGTTTTCGTCTTTCACATATAGTATTTCTCTCTTTGTATCTGTACAGTGAATAGGTCTTTGAGTTACATCCAGAGCTTTTAGATTCGTAGTGATAATATTAGAAATGCCTTCCACATATCCAATCTGTCCTACCTTTTCCAAGTCAGACAAAGTTAATTTAATGGAATCTACAAAATCCATAATGTTCATCGCATCTTTACAGGTTTCATTCAAAAAGAATTGCAGGTTGAATGTTTTGTTATGACTATTGGTGTTTATGGTTGTTCCGTTTTTAATCACTTCAAACATTTGATTTTGCAATTCGGCGTTTTGTTTCATGATCTCTTGATTTTGTTTCAAAATCAACATGACCAATTCTTTATCAATCACAAGTTCGTTTTCATCTGTTAATTTATTAAAACATTTTTTTTTATGCTTCCATAAACCATTTCTTGATGTATACTGCTTTGCGCAAATTTCACACATTATTTTTTTCTCACAAGGCAATTGTGAAGGCAGCATAAAAGAATTATTTGTGTCACTTTCGTCACCATTTTTGTCACCTTTTACTCTTTTTGAATGTTTAGCACTCATAATATGATTGTTATAACTACTTTTTTTGCATGTTCCATAGTCACAAATTTCACAGTAATATTTATAGCATATTTTAAGCATATTATTGTCACCTAATGTTTCCATATAATAGTGACAGAAATTATGCCTAAATTCTTTTCTAAAAAAATAATTTTTTTTTATGCTCACGTTTTAAAAATTCTTTTTCATGCAGCCTGAGCTTAATTTTCAATTATGGTCACAAAACTTTTTTTTTGCACAAGTTCTTTGCCATATTTCATTTTTGGACATTTATTTTTGTCCATTTTTCAAAATCGGAAAATACTTTTGGAATTTTTTTTTCGTTTTTTTAGAATATTCTACTTAAAGAATTATCTATCCACTATTATTTCTTTGGAAATTTTTTTAATTATTTTGTTCTCTTTCTCCAGGTCATTATTTCCAGAACCTCCAAAAGATTCGATCATTAAAGTATTGTATTGGTCTGAATAATTAGACTCGCTTTTGACGCAATCCGGATGTATTTCTTTGAATTTCGGAAGCATTCTAATGTTTTTGTTTGCTACACATTTTATGGCTTTTCTAATTTTATCTTTCTTCTCGGCTTCTTTTTCCCATTTATTTTCGTCCTTCACATATAGTATTTCTCTCTTGGTGTCTGTACAGTGAATAGGTCTTTGAGTTACATCCAGAGCTTTTAGATTCGTAGTGATAATATTAGAAATGCCTTCCACATATCCAATCTGTCCTACCTTTTCCAAGTCAGATAAAGTTAATTTAATGGAATCTACAAAATCCATAATGTTCATAGCATCTTTACAGGTTTCATTCAAAAAGAATTGTAGATTAAATGTTTTATTATGACTATTTGTATTGGTATTATTTATAGTTGTTCCGTTTTTAATCACTTCTAGCATTTGATTTTGCAATTCAGCGTTTTGTTTCATGACCTCTTGATTCTGTTTTAAAATCAACATGACCAATTCTTTATCAATCACAAGTGTATCTTCATCATTAGTATCCTTATTATCATCGGTTGAAGAGATAACGTTACATTTTTGCTCATGATACCAAAGGCTATTTCTTGCTTTATATTTTTTGTCACATATTTTACAGGCAAATTTATAGGAACTTTCGGATACAAAAGTGTTCAAATGTGTTCTATTTATGTGTTTATCGGTTGTCAAATGTCTTTCATATTGACTTTTACGTGACGTAGAATAATCACATAATTCACAATAAAAATTATCGGAACTTTTTGGAAGTTTTTTCATTCTAAACTGTTCTATAATTATAGAACAGAAAAGGTTCCTAAATTCTTTTCCCCAAAATATAAAAAATTTTATGCTGACACTTTAAAAAATCTTTTTTCAGTCACCAGACCTTAATTTTCAATTATGGTCACAAAACTTTTTTTTTGCACAAGTTCTCTCCCATATTTCATTTTTGGACATTTATTTTTGTCCATTTTTCAAAATCGGAAAATACTTTTGGGAATTTTTTTCATTTTTT